>Ga0180009_10000433_pt1 | contig 59013 bp, 59 predicted proteins | sample OS_PC_MetaG_FD_123537 | JGI IMG/M metagenome (GOLD analysis project Ga0180009, IMG submission 123537) | Groundwater microbial communities from the Aspo Hard Rock Laboratory (HRL) deep subsurface site, Sweden - OS_PC_MetaG | ecosystem: Environmental > Aquatic > Deep subsurface > Groundwater... | reverse complement strand
CCATTGGATCACCCTTGGAGGAAGTTTAAAATAAACCCATATAAAAGATCATTTTTATCTAATACAAAATAGGACATTTCTATTTAACGGAAAACAGGACATTTTCATTTTGCTGTTACATTGATGATAGTTTTTCTTGATAGAATAAATAATATGTTTTATAATCTCTTTAAAAGATAAACTTATTTGTCCTCAAATTAATTTGCTCTATGTCAAATTTTCATTTATAATCTCTTTAGTAGCGATTAACTAAAATATAAAAATAGGTATCTGTATAAATAAAGACATGAATGAAAGAAAAAGAATTTTAATAGTAGATGATAATATCCACCTTTTAAAAAATATAAAGGATATTTTAAAAGTCGAAGGTTATGAAATTGTGGCGGTAGAAAAAGGCCACTTGGCTGTGGAAAAAGTAGAGCAACTAAACTTCGATGTAGCCTTAATAGATGTGATGCTTCCCGATATGGATGGATTAAAGGCTGTTGAGGAGATTAAAGAGATAGATAATGATATCTCTATTGTTATTATGTCAGGCCATATCGACACCAGAATTTCCATAGAAGCCATGAAATTAGGTTGCCATATAGTTCCTAAACCAATAGATCCCCATCAATTAAGAATGATTGTCAAAAGCGCCATAAGAGAAAAGATATTGGTCGTTGAAAATAAGATTACTACAGAATATCTAAAAGAACAAAAAAGAACCTTAGAAGTAATCTTAGAACTAAGTAACCAACTTCACTATGTTGATAATTTAAAAGAATTAGGCGATATATTAGTAGAAAAATTATCTCTAATCTTAAAAGCTAATATCGTCTCGATGATGCTTGTGAATAACAAAAAGAAACAATTACATATTTTAGCCGCTAAGGGCTTAGATCAAGAAATTATAAATAATTATTGTGGAAAGATAGGGGAAGGAGTAGCTGGTTGGGTAGCAAAAAAGAAAGAATTAACCTTGGTCCCTGATGTAGAACACTTTCCTTACTTCCAAAAAGAGAATGACTTTAAATACCTATCTAAGTCATTTATTAGCGCCCCCATCTTATATAAAAGTAGTTTATTAGGGGTAATTAATGTTTCTGGTCGAGTAGAAGTTTTTACGGCTACTGATGCCAAATTTGTCTCTTTAATTACTAATTTAGCCTCACTCTCTGTTAAGAATATAGAGCTTATCACTTATATCTCAGAAACAAAGGAAACAGATTTCTTAACTAACCTTTTCAATGAATTTTACTTTAAAAGGTGTTTAAATAGTGAAATCAAAAGGGCTTATCGCTATGAATCTTCTTTTTCTTTGGTTGGATTTAACATTGATAATTTTGAAGAATATGAAAAAACCCATGGAAAGTTAGCCAGTGAAATTTTAATTAAGATAATAGCGGGTGTAGTTAAAGGCAATACTCGAGATGTTGATGTTGTTTCTATGGGTAGAGAAAATGATATTTTTGTGATTTTACCTCAAACCGAAAAAGACCGAGCTTTTTTCTTTGCCGAAAAGATTAGAGAGAAAGTCCAAAATATAAATTTTAGTCAAGAAGGTATTTCTTCGGCAACTATTAGTGCTGGAGTAACAAGCTTTTCAAAAGAGACAAAGAATGAAGAAGAGATGATTAACCAATGCCTCAAGGCATTAGCTCAAGCTAAAAAAGATGGCGGGAATAATACTTATCTTCTTAAATGAAGATTAATCATAAAGTAAGAAGAAATTTTAAACCAAGAGAAACTTTTATCTCTTATGAGGATTTAATTAACGAACCTATCTCTTGGCCTAAGACAACCTTTTTAATATTGCCTTCTTGTAATAAATTAAAGACTAGAATGGGTATATTGTTTTCTTTACATAAAGAAATAGCGGTAGCATCCATCACTTTTAGTTCTTTATTCAAAACCTCATTATAAGTTAATTCCTTATATTTAACTGCATTTCTATGATTTATTGGATCTTCGCTGTAGACTCCATCTACTTTGGTAGCTTTTAAAATAACTTCTGCCCCTATTTCAATGGCTCTTAAAGCAGAGGCCGTATCGGTAGAAAAATGTGTACTTCCAGTGCCGCTAACAAATATGACTATTCTTCCTTTTTCTAAATGACGCATAGCCCTTCTTCTTATGTAAGGCTCAGTGCAACTTTCTATCTTTAGGGCAGATAAAACACGCGTCGGTATTTTTTCTCTTTCTAAACTGTTTTGTAAAGCCAAGCCATTAATAATAGTTGCTATCATGCCCATATAATCAGCGGTAGCACGATCCAGTCCATATATAGAAAACTTTGATCCTCTAAAGATGTTACCTCCGCCAATACATATGCTTATTTCGACCCCCAAATCTCTTACTTCTTTTATCTGCTTGGCCACAGAAACCAACATTTTAGGATCCAAGCCATATTCTTGGTCACCCTGGAGAGCTTCTCCACTAAGTTTTAATAAGAGTCTTTTATATTTAACCTCCACTTATTCTTCCCCGATCTTAAATCGAGCAAATCTTCGAATGGTAATATTTTCTCCTAATTTAGCAATAAAAGAATTAATGTAATCACTGATTGTTATTTCAGGATCTTTAATATAAGGTTGTTCTAATAAACAGATCTGCTTTAAAAATTTCTCCATCTTGCCTTCCACAATCTTTTCTATTACTTGGGGCGGCTTATTTTCATTCTGAGCTTGTTTTTGATAAATCTCTCTTTCTTGCTCTAAGGCTTCTAAAGTAACTTGGTCTCTCTTTACAAACAAAGGAGAAGAAGCAGCAACCTGCATCGCTATATTATTAGCCATTTCATTAAAAAGAGTATTCTTAGCTACAAAATCTGTTTCGCAATTTACTTCTACTAACACTCCTAATTTATTATTCAAGTGAATATAAGAAAAGATACAACCTTCTCTTGTTTCTCGACTAACTTTTTTTTTGGCTAAAACTAAGCCTTGTTCTCTTAAATATTTAATAGCTTTTTCTAGCTCACCATGGCATTTTAATAGAGCGTTCTTACATTCCATCATCCCAGCATTAGTAATCTCTCTAAGTTCTTTAACTAAGGAAGCCTTAATCTCCATGATTAACCCTCTTCCCTCTTAATTTTTCTTGACCCTTATCACCTTCTTTTAGAAACATATCTTCGGTTAATTCTTGGTAATCTTTTAACTTTAAAGCTTTTTCCTTCTCCATTTCTTTCGACAATCTTTCTTCTTCTTTTGCTTTCTCTTCATTATAAAGTCTTTTTCCTTCCAAGACTGCATCGGCCATAACTTTAGTAATTAAACCTACCGCTCTAACCGCATCATCATTTCCAGGAATACAATAATCTACTTCGTCTGGATCGCCATTGCTATCAACAATAGCTACGACAGGAATATTTAACTTCCTTGCTTCTAAAACAGCAATTCTTTCTTTAGGTGTATCAACGATATAGACCATATCTGGAAACTTATTCATATCTTTAATTCCACAGAGAATTTTATGAAGTTTCTCCTTTTCTTCTTTTAGCTTTAAGGTTTCCTTTTTAGGTAAATACTTTAACCTTCCCTCTGTTTCCATTTTTTCAAGTTCTTTTAAACGAGACACCCTTTTTTTAATAGTCTCAAAATTAGTCAGCATTCCTCCCAACCATCTTTGATTGACATAGTACATCTCGCAACGTTTAGCTTCATTAGCAATAGCTTCTATAGCTTGTTTTTTAGTTCCCACAAATAATATTGTGCCCCCTTGGGCTACCTTTTCTTTTACAACATTATAGGCATTTTTTAAACCTCTCATTGCTTTTTGAAGATCAATAATATGAATATCATTTCTTTGCGTAAATATATAAGGAGCCATTTTAGGATTCCACCTTTGAGTTTGATGTCCAAAATGAACTCCTGCTTCTAATAGATTTTTAATTGAAACGTTAGCCATAAATTAATTCTTCCTCCCAAAAACAAAGACTAAATACAAAATTTTATTAAAGTATTTATGTATCATAATAATCTTTAATTAGCAAGAAAAATATTCCTAATATTCTTTAAACTATTCTTTCCAAGTGTTTTAAAAAGATCTTCTCTCATCACTAAGTAAAAACAACCAACCACGGTAAGAAAGATAATTAAGGGATATTTAATGATATTCTTGATCATTTTTTCCTCCTAAAATATATAATTTAGCTACTTAGGATTATAGTTAATTCCATAAATCTTTACCTAACTATAAGGCAAAACTCTAAAAAACACTAAGCCCTAAACAAATTCAATCATCACAAATGCTTGCTTAATTGATCATAAACTGCCTTGGCCATTCCAAAATCTTTACCTGAGGACATACTCTTGGCATATTCTTGATCTAACATCTCCTGAAATACATCTTCAGCCATACCTCCATAACATAAATTTTCTTTACCTACCGTAGCTCTCATTGTTTTAATCATTTGATTTACAAAGATAGATTCAAACTCCTTAGAAAGTTCTTTTAATTTTTTTTTCTTTTTCTCTCCGTCTAAAGGAGTTCCCTTTTCTAAGTTTAGTTTTTCTATTCTTTCTAAAAAGTCATTATTTTGAACACTCTTTGTATTACCTAAGTAAGTATTGCTCTTTAAAAATGAGCTATCAAGAACCAAAGTTACCTTATCCATTTAATCTCCCTATCTTATTATAAATATTACCTATTACAAATATTATCTACTTACATAAAATATCTACTTACATAATAATTATCTCCGCATGTAAAGCTCCAGCTGCTTTAATAGCCTGAAGAATAGCAATAATATCTCGAGGCATAGTCCCCACTGCATTTAAAGCTCTGACTAAATTTTCTACACTAGCACTAGCCGGCATAATTGACAAGCGATCTTCTTTTTCCTGAATCTTAATCGTAGCTTTAGTAGGAGAAGTAGTTGCCGTAGGCAATGCTCCAGGCTTTTCTGCTTCTGCTTCTTCAGTAATAGTAACACTCAGAGATCCATGAGAAACTGCTACTTGAGAAATCCTAACATTACTTCCTATCACTACTGTTCCTGTCCGTTCATTAATGACTACCTTGGCTTCTATGTCTGGAATTAAGGTTAAGTTCTCAATTTCTGAGATTAAATTTACCACCTCATCCTTATATTCATTTAAGATCCTTACTTCTATTAAGGAAGGATCTATGGCTTTAGCTATCTTGACGTTAAGTTTCTCATTAATAGCTTTGACTACTCTTTTAGCGGTGGTAAAATCAGATGAATTTAAGACAAAAGAAACTTTTTCTTTATCGACAAAACAAGAAGTAAATTCTTTTTCAATGATTGCTCCTTGTGGCACTATAGCTACCGTAGAATGATTTTTTTGACCTTTAGTTCCGCCAGTCTTAATATTAGAACCACCTAAAGAAACTGCTCCTTGAGCTACAGCATAGACATTTTTATCTGCAGCTAAAAGAGGAGTTTGAAGTAATATTCCTCCTTGTAAAGTAGAAGCATCGCCTAAGGAAGAAATGGTGATGTTAATTTTATCTCCTATTCGAGCAAAAGGAGGTAAGGTGGCTGTAGCTATTACAGCAGCCACATTGGATACTGTCATTTGACTTTTATCTACCGTAATCCCCAGATGATGAAGCATATTAGCTATAGATTGAGTAGTAAAAAAGGTCTTATTGCTATCGCCAGTCCCTTCTAATCCCACTACTAACCCATAACCCGTAATTTGATTCTCTTTTATTCCGGAGAGATGAGCAATATCTTTAATTCTTACTGTAGGAAGCTCTGCAGCTGCGGAAATATCTACTGAAATAATCAAAGAAAAGAAAATTAAAAAAACTATTTTTCCCATATGAAAACTCCAAAAAGAAAGATTAAAATATAAAATTTACAGCTTTAGTTAAAAGACGAGTAATAAATCCAGGTCTTTCTTCATCGCTAAGTTTTAAGCTACCTCGATACTTAATATCAGTATTATGAATAAAAGTAGAAATAATAGTATTATCAGGAGAAATATCTTCTTCTCTAATGATTCCACTAATTGTAATCTCTTCTTCTTCTGCATTTACCTTTATCTTCTTACTTCCACTAATTACTAAATTTCCATCTGGTAAGACTCTTACTACCACTGCTGAAACTTTTCCTTCTATCTTTCCTACCCGATTAGTAGCTGCTCCTCCTTTGTAACTAGACTTAGCCTTAGCTCCAAAAGTAGGTAATAAGCTCAAAAGATTATCTATTCCTTTTCCTTTGACTTCAGGTCCGCCATCCAACTTTAAATCTTTTGCTCTGTTAGTAGCCGTTTTGTGAGTGGCTGCCGTGGCTTCAGAAATAATTACCGTAACAATATCCCCTTCTTCTCTAGCTTTATGGTCAACATAGTAAAAGCTAGCTTTTTCTGTCCAAAGAGAATTAGCCTGACCACAAGCTACCATACCTAATAAAATAATGATAATAAAGGGAATAATAGCTAAATATAAGATCTCTTTATCCAATAGCTTCCTCCTTACTCTATAATGACTATATTTTTTTCTATAACTTTAGCTAATACTTCTTTCTTTGAAGAAATATTCCGAACTTTAATTAATTCTTCCAGCTTTCCATCCTCTCGGGCTAAGCCTTTGGTCTTAATTAAGATATTATCCATCTTAGATAAAATCTCTACTTCTTCGCCTCTTTTTACCAAAGGAAGAACTTCTATCCATCTTTCGCATAAAGCTTTGCCTTCATCCACCCTTTGAGTTAATCTTTTATTTAAAGCTAAATCTAAATCTCTTGCCACATCATAAGATAAAAAAGTGGTCTCTCTTAGCGCCAGCCTAATATCAGCCTGATCAAGGATATGACCCAGTTTTAAATTCTTGTTAGCAACCACTACCTTAGAGAATCTTCTGATCTTTACTCCAATCTTAATTACTTTATACTTGGCGCCAGAAACATCAATTCTTACCGGAACATAAATATTTCCCACCAAATGAGTAGGCCTACCATTAAATCCTACATAAATTTTTACTTCTCCATTAGGAAGCTTTATCTTTTTTGGGATTTGATAAAATTCTATCTTGATCTCTTCCTGATTGTCCTCCATGCATTCGATAAGATAATCTCGTATCTTTTTCTTTAGCTCATCTAAGTCCAATGTTTGATAACTCCTCATCACTAAAACCTTTTCTGTTCCTTTAAGTTTTATATCACTTGGGGACTTTTGGGAAGCTAATCTCATCTTGATATAACCTTGTTTATAAACTTTACTCTTTCCTAAGAGTGGACTTCTTCCAATGTAAAGCTTTTTTAAATGATCAGAGGTTTCCGGATAAATATCGGCAATATCCTCTAAGAATATTTCAGAAGAAGAAACTACGACTTTTTCTTTCAAGACTACTTCTACGGCTTGAGTAGAAATAGTAACCAAATTTATTAAACAAATGATTAGAAAATAGTATTTAATTTTCATCTTATCTCTTTAAGGATGAGGCAATGCCTAACATGGTGTCAGAGGTAGTAATAGATTTTGAGTTAATTTCATAAGCTCTTTGGGCAATAATCATCTTTACCATTTCCGCAATCACATTCACATTAGATGACTCTACGTAAGCTTGCCTAACCTCTCCTAAGCCTTCTAAGCCTGCTTCTCCTATGACCGGTGATCCTGAAGCAGCCGTCTCTTTCGCAATATTTCTACCTACACAATTTAAGCCAGCTGGATTTACAAATCTAGCTAATTCAATTTTTCCTACTTCACTAGGATCTGTTTGTCCAGCTAACATTACGGAAACAGTACCATTAGGAGCAATAGTAGTCTGGACAGCATCAGTCGGAATAGTAATTTCTGGTTGAAGAATATAGCCATCAGAAGTAACTAGTCTTCCATCTCCAGATATCTTAAAAGAGCCATCTCTGGTATAGCCGGTGCTACCATCAGGTAATAAAATTTGAAAAAAACCATCTCCTTCGATAGCGATATCATAAACATTTCCTGTTTCTTGCAAAGAACCTTGAACATACATTCGTTGAGTCGACACAGGGATGGTACCTAATCCCACTTGAATTCCCGTAGGAATTGGAGATCCCTCCGCTACCGGTGACCCAGCAGCTCGAAGTGTTTCGTAAAGAAGATCTTGAAAGTCAACTCGACTTCTCTTGAAACCAGAGGTATTGACATTAGCTAAATTATTAGAAATCACATCCATGTTCATTTGCTGGGCTACCATCCCAGAAGATCCAGTTAACAAAGAACGCATCATGATGGTTTTCCTCCTTACTATTCTTTTTGGAAATTATAACTCTGAAAATGAAGAAACTCGCATTCCCATTGCTTTTTTGGAAAATAGTTATCTTAAAAATGGAAATTTAAGTTAATAAAGACTATGCTTACGCTCCTAACATAATTAAATTTCCTAAAGTAGAATCACAACTTTGAATTACTTTAGCATTTAATTCATAAAGTCGAGAGGCTTTAATCATTCCCACCATCTCTTTAATTGCCTCTACATTAGATTTCTCTAAAAAACCTTGCCTGATCTTCATCCCGGCGATCATTAATTCTGGCTTTCCCGAAACTTCGCTCTCTTTGAATAAGTTATTACCCATCTTGACTAAGCCACGTTTATTAGGAAAATCTACAATTTTTAAGGTATCTACTTCTTCTAAGGAAGATCCATCTTTTTTATGAGGGTCAGTATTTCTCATTATCTTTCCACTTTCTAACACCAAAAAATTATCTTTTTCTACTTTTATAGGAAGATTATTTTCGCTTAAGACTAAATCTCCTTTTGAAGTAGCAAGATAACCTTCTATATCTCTTACCAAGCTTCCATTTCGAGTATAATAAATCTTGTTATCAGCGGTCTTAACCATAAAGAAGCCATCTCCTTCAACGGCTAAATCAAATTCATTTTGAGTATTTTCCAAGCTACCTTGTTCAAATATAGTAGCTATTTCATTTATTTCCACCCCCGTTCCCGTATAGCCAACGGTAGGTCTTTTATCTCTCGTTCCTCCTCCCATGGTCTGGGTTACTTCATCATTAATCCGTTTGGTAAGGATCATGGGAAAAGATTGAGATATCATTACATCCTTTTTAAATCCAACGGTATCTATATTAGCTAAGTTATTAGAGATCGTATCATTATGAATTTCTGCAGCCATCATGCCAATAGCTCCAGTATATATTCCCCGCCGCATCCTTACTCCTTTATCCTTTCTATCCGAGCCTTTAATCTTCTAAGTTTTTCTTCAATCCTTTCATAGCCTCGATCTAAATGATAAACTCGAGAAATAGTAGTTTCTCCTTTAGCTACTAAGCCAGCTAATACCAAAGACGCACTTGCTCTAAGATCAGTAGCTACTACCTTAGCTCCATATAAATTAGAAACTCCTTTTACCATCGCTAAATTTCCTTTGACCACAATATCTGCACCCATTCTATTTAATTCATTCACATGCATAAATCTATTCTCAAAAACATTTTCTATAAAACAGCTTACTCCTCTTGTCGTAGCCATTAAAGCCATCATTTGAGCTTGCATATCAGTAGGAAAGCTAGGGTAAGGGGCAGTCTCGATCCAATTAATACTTTTAAGTTTATCTTCCACCTTTACTCTTATCTTTCCTTCTTCTTTGGTTACTTTTACTCCTGCTTCTTGTAGTTTGTCAATCAAAGAAGTTAAATGATCTATATTAGCCCCTTTAATAAGAAGATCTCCTTTGGTAATAGCGGTGGCCATGATAAAAGTTCCTGCTTCAATTCTATCTGGGATAATAGCATAATTACACCCTCTTAACTCAAAAACTCCTTCTATTTCTATAATTTTAGTTCCTGCCCCTTCGATCTTAGCTCCCATGAGGTTTAAAAAATTAGCTAAATCTACAATTTCTGGCTCACAAGCCGCATTGTTTATTAATGTCTTTCCAGAAGCTAAAGTAGCAGCCATCATAATATTTTCTGTGGCGCCCACACTAGGAAAGTCTAAATATATTTCACTACCTACTAATCTTTTAGCTTTAAGTTTTACATATCCTTCACTTAATTTTATCTTAGCTCCTAATTTTTCTAAACCTTTTAAGTGTAAATCAATGGGCCTAGAGCCGATAGCACATCCTCCAGGAAATGAGACACAAACATTACCCATTCTGCCTAAAATAGGTCCCATCACTAAGACTGAAGCTCTCATAGTTTTTACTAACTCATAAGGAGCTTCTATATTCTTATACTCACTATTATCAATAACTACCTGAGATTTATTCACTTCTATTTTAGATCCAAGATTTCTTAGGACCGCAATCATCGTCGTAATGTCTCTAAGAAGAGTAGGTACATTTTCTATGACAAATTTATCCTTAGTTAGTAAGGTAGCACATAAGATAGGCAAGCTGGCATTTTTAGAACCACTTATTTCAACTTCCCCTTTTAACCTTCTTCCTCCTAAAATTCTTATCTCATCCAAATTAAAACTCTCATCTCCAAATTAAAACACTTTGTCTCTTAAAACAAAATAGACCATGGAATTTAATTGCCATCCATGGTCTTAATAAGATATTCGACATAAATTCTTTTTTTCTTTAATAAAGAATCTTAGGTAATTGGTAATCAGGTATGTAGGTTACTATTCCCCGATTACCAACTTAATAGCTGGTGTCTGGCTGGTGTCCGAACGATTATCTTTTTTGAACCTCTAATATTCGATCTATCTTGGCATAATCTTTAATTATTTTAAGATTATGCCAGTCTTTATATTGACTACAAATTTTCTTTAGTATTTCAGCTTGATTTATTCCTAATTCTAAATATAAATATCCTCCTTTTTTTAAATAAGTTAAGGACTCCTTAATCAAAAAGAGATGATAATCTATCCCGTCTTTACCTCCATCCAAACTATCCAGAGGTTCGTAATCTTTTACTTCGGATGATAAATTATTAATTTCATGAGAAGGAATGTAAGGAGGATTAGAAACTATGACCTCAATTTCTTCTTTTAAATTTAATTCTTTTAAAGGATCTAATAAATTACCCTTTAAAAAGCAGATTTTTTCTTTAACTTTTAAATTCTGAGCATTTTCAGAGGCAATATTTAATATTTCCTCTGAAATATCAATGGCATAAATATAACTATTTAAATTCTTAGCTAAGGTAACAGCAATACTGCCACTTCCAGTGCCTATATCAACCATTTGATAGCACTTTTTTTCATCTAAACTATTTAATTTCTCAATTATCCTTTCTACTAATAATTCTGTTTCTGGTCGAGGAATTAAGACTTTTGGGGTAACTTTAAAATCATAGCCATAAAATTCTTTTCGGCCTACGATATAAGCAATAGGCTCATAAAAAGAACGCCTCTTAACCAACTGGTGGTAAGAGGCTAATTCATTCTTACTTAAAGGCTGATCATAACTTAAATATATCTTAAGTCTTGAGTACCCTAAAACTTCTGATAATAATACTTCTGCTTCAAGCCGCGAACTCTTAATTCCTTTTTCTTTAAAGTAGTTAGTCGTCCAATTTAAAGCTTCAATTATTGACCATTCCTTCATCTCAACTTGCTTTTTTAAGCATTTTCTCTTTTTCGTTTAAAATTAAAGCTTCAATTAGTTCTTCTAACTCTCCCTCCATGATATTAGGTAACTTATGTAAAGTAAGATTAATTCGATGATCAGTAACTCTACTTTGAGGATAATTATAAGTCCGAATCCGTTCACTTCGATCACCGCTGCCTATCATCTCTTTACGTTCTTTAGCCATCTCTTGTTGTTGTTTTAATCTGGCTTGTTCTAATAATCTTGCTTTTAAAACCCTCATCGCTTTAGCTTTATTTTTATGTTGAGACTTTTCATCTTGGCAGGTAACTATTAATCCAGTAGACAAATGAGTAAGGCGAACGGCTGAATCAGTAGTATTTACACTTTGACCTCCAGGTCCGCTAGAGCGATAAACATCCACTCTTACCTCATTAGGGTCAATTGTAATCTCTACTTCTTCTGGCTCTACCAAGACAGCTACTGTAACGGTAGAAGTATGAATCCTGCCACAAGATTCAGTAACTGGAACTCTTTGCACTCTATGAACTCCACTTTCAAGGCGAAGCTTGGAGCAAACTTTTTTACCTTTTAAACTAAGAGCTACTTCTTTAAAGCCATTTACTCCGGTAGGATGAACATACATCAGTTCCTTTTTCCACCCTTGATTATCAGCATACTTACTATACATTCGTAATAAATCTGCCACAAAGAGAGAAGATTCATCCCCTCCTGTACCAGCTCTAATCTCCATAATTACATCCTTATTTTCTTCCTCGTCTTTGGGAAGAATAGCTTGCTTTAATCTTTCTTCTAAATTCTTCTCTTTCTTCTTTAAGGTTAAAGTTTCTTCTTCCGCCATCTGTTTAAATTCTAGATCTTTTTCGTTTTGAGTTATCTCATTTAATTCTTTTAGTTGTTCCACTGTCTCCTTATATTCCTGATATAATAAAGCAATCGGTTCTAATTCAGCTACTCTTTTAGCTAACTCTTGATATCTCTCTTGATGAGCTATTACTTCTAGTTTGCTCATTTCTATCATTAAACTATCATATTCTTCTTTTATCCCTTTTAATCTTTCTATCATAACTTTCTTCCATTGATAAAAATCAAACTTAAGTAGATCAGAATTTTTAGCCTTAAAACACCTTTATATTAAATGTTAAATGGTTCACCACAAGATAATTTACCTTCAGGGCAATATTTTATACCCTCAATACATTTAGGTCCTGCTTTTTCAAAAATAGTAGGAGCAATATTTTTGATTTGTTTTAACATCTCACCAGCTAAATTTTGTATCTCCCATTGGGCTCTATGGCAACATCTAAGCTCAAAAAAATGTAGGAGCGACCGAGCATTCATCGTTACTATAATCTTAGTGGTTATAGCGTTAGGCAAGAGATAACGAGCATCTTCCGTCTCTACCTTTTTTTCTATTAAGTAACGATAAATCTGATGTGATTGTTCCATTACAGAAATAAAAGCTTTTTTTAATTCTTCATTCTCTTTAATCTTAGGGGGGATAATGTATTCTAAGTGCTCGTGCTTTACATATCTTTGACTTTGCTGAGAATAAGAAGCTATTCGATGTCTTACTAATTGATGACTGGCGGCCCTTGATATTCCTTCTACCCCAAAAGTAAAAGAAACATGCTCAAAGGGAGAAATATGACCACTTTGATAAAGCTTTTGGATAAACTCTTTGATTTCGCTTTTACTGGCCTTTTCCTTTAACTGACTAATTTGAATAGAAGAATAACATAACTTAGCAGCTATCGCTACAGCTTTTTCAGGATTAGGTGTATAGTTTAAAAGCTCAACAAACATAAGGCAAACTAAATATAAATTATTCTCTTTCTTATCCTTGTTTTTGGTAACGAGTTCTAAACTTCTCTACTCTTCCTGCTGTATCTACTAACTTTTGCTTACCGGTAAAAAATGGGTGGCAATTAGAGCAGATCTCTACTTTAATTTGGGGTAAGGTAGATTTAGTGGGATAAGTAGCTCCACAACTACACTTAATTTCTATTTCGTAAGACTTAGGATGGATATCTTTCTTCATAATTCTTAACCTCGCCTCTTTATAGTAGTTATTAACGAAAACTAGACATAGGAAATAATACCGAGCAATAAAAGATAAACTTGCTTGCCCTCAAATTAATTTGCTCTAGGTCAAATTTTCATTAATAAGTGCTATAAAGATAAGATCATAAACTTTAATAAAGTAAGGCTATTATATCACAACATCGCGGAGAATCAAGTAAAATAAATTATAGGCAAAATTTTATCTAAGATATTATCTAAGATATTGGGCAGGATTTTTAATAGTTCCATGTTTATGGATTTCAAAGTGAAGATGGGGACCAGTAGAAATACCAGAACTTCCTGACAGGGCAATACCTTGCCCTTTTTCGACATAATCCCCTTTCTTAACTAAATTTCTTGAATTATGAGCATATCTAGTCACATAACCCTTATCATGTACAAGCTCTATCATTTTTCCATAGCCAAAAAACCAACCACTATAAACTACTCTCCCCGACATGGCAGCTTTGATCTTGGTACCATATGGAGTACTAAAATCAACTCCTTTATGGGCAATAATTCTCCCAAAGATAGGATGCAAACGAAATCCAAATCCTGAAACAATTTTTCCTACCACTGGCCTTATAAAACCAAAAGGTAATTCCTTAAGACGGTCTTTAAAGGGTTTATTAAGAGATTTAAAGGAACGTTCAAGGATGGCCCCAGGAAGAAAGATAGCTTCCCCCGCTCTTATTTTATATGGATTAAAGATATAATTTGCTCTTAAGATGGTGGGAATAGATAAATTATACTTTTTAGAAACAGCCCATAAGGATTCTCCCTTTCTTAATTTATGTAAAATTCCTTTTTTGTTAGGTATTTTTAGTAATTGTCCTTTAGAAAGAACATTTCTATCTAAATTATTAAAAGAAATAATCGTACTAGGGTCAATTCCATACTTTTTCGAAATAGTCCATAAATTTTCTTTTCTTCTTACCCGGTGAAGAGTGATAAATAAATTGGCATTATTCAATAAATATTTAGCATCTTTACCAGCATATTGAACTGCTTTAAGCTGGTCAAGCTCCCTATTAACTAAATTTACAGCTTGATGAGGCTCTTCTTCTATTAAATCAACAATTAATAAATCTTGTTCATTAAGATTTTTTAATTTACTTACCTGGATAAAATCTCCTGTTTTTTTCCATTGCGTAAAAAATGGAGACAAAGAAAATATATTTATAGAGACAAAGATATGAATTAATACCCAGACAAGGTTACCTTTATAGGTATTTTTTTTAGAAAAACCATTTTTCCAGGCAAACTTCCTGACCTTTCTCATAAATACTAACTCGGAAAAAGCACCTTTATTCTTTAGCATAATTTTAACTCTTTAACCTTTATTCATGGAAGCAAAAAACTCTTTATTGCTAGAAGTATTCTTTATCTTCTCAATTAATAACTCCATATTTTCTACCGAACTTAAAGGGGTAAGTAAATTACGAAGAATCCACATTTTATTTAACTCTTCTTTGGTAAGCAAAAGTTCTTCTTTTCTCGTACCAGAACGAGCAATATTAATAGCTGGAAACAATCTTCTATCAGATAAGTTACGTTCTAAATGAAGCTCCATATTGCCGGTGCCTTTAAATTCTTCAAATATTACTTCATCCATTCTGCTTCCTGTCTCAATAAGAGCAGTAGCTAAAATAGTTAAACTTCCTCCTTTTTCAATATTACGGGCAGCTCCTAAAAATCTTTTCGGCCTATGGAGGGCATTAGAATCTACTCCTCCCGATAAAATTTTTCCACTAGTTGGAACTACTTGGTTATAAGCCCGAGCTAATCGAGTAATACTATCTAATAATATCACGACATCAAACTTATGCTCTACTAATCTCTTAGCTTTTTCAATAACTACCTCAGCTACTTTTACATGACTTTCCGCTGGTTCGTCAAAAGTAGAGCTAACAACTTCACCTTTTACCGATCGCTTCATATCTGTTACTTCTTCAGGTCTTTCATCAATAAGAAGAACAATAATCTTGATTTCTGGATGATTAACGCTAACACTGTTAGCAATTTCCTGCAACAAAACAGTCTTCCCTGTCCTAGGAGGAGCTACGATTAAACCACGTTGACCTTTTCCAATAGGAGTAATGATATCCATAATCCGCATAGAAATTTCATCACCCTCCCTCTCTAATTTTATCCTTTCACAAGGATAAAGAGGAGTGAGGTTATCAAATAAGATACGTTTATTAGCCATTTCAGGATCTTCATAGTTTACTGTTTCTACTTTAAGTAAGGCAAAAAATCTCTCACTTTCCTTAGGAGAACGAATTTGACCTGAAACAGTATCCCCGGTTTGAAGATCAAACTTCCTTATTTGAGAAGGCGAAACATAAACATCATCTTGCCCGGGCAAATAATTATAGAGAGAAGATCTCAAAAATCCATAACCATCAGGTAACACATCTAAAGTACCTTCTGAAAAGATCAATCCATTCTTCTCGGTATGTTTTTTAAAAATAGCAAAGATTAAGTCTTGCTTCTTCATTCCTCTAACTCCAGAAATATTTAAATCTGCGATTAATTCATATAATTCCGGAATAGTCTTACTTTGGATTTCTTTAAGATGCATATATTTTGTTCTCCCTCATTATAGTAGTTATTAACGAAAATTAGACATAAGAAATAATACCAAGCAATAAAAGATAAACTTGTTTGCCCTCAAATTAATTTGCTCTATGTCAAATTTCATTAATAAGTGCTATAGATTTGATTTGCAAACATTTAGGTAGCAGCTTTATGTTTCTAAAATTTTGTCCTTATAAAGCAAATAAGTAGCTTTTTCTATTAACTCTCTTTTACTCCTTCCATCTTCAGGAAAAGAAGAAAAACCAAAACTAACCTTGATATTTAAACTTTCTTTAAAATAATTTAGATCTTGCTTCAATCGATGAACGAATAATACGACTTCCTTCTTATCCATATTAGGAAACACCATAGTCAATTCTTTTAATTTGCTTTTCCCGATTATATCTGCACTACGAGCCCTCCGAGTTAATAATTCAATTATCTTTTTTAAATCTTCTTCTTGGTTACTTTCGCTAAGATCTAAGATAACTAAAGAAAGAGATTTTTTGCAAAGACGAGCTTTTTTTATTTCCTCATTAAACACTTCCTCTAAACTCTCCTTAGCTAATATTTTAAGATCTAACTCATTATGAGAAGAAACCACCTACTTTTCCCTCCCTTCTGAGTATTACTTAAAAATAAAGCTTAGTTAAGCTATTTTTAATATGTCATAATATCATTAGATGTCAGATGTAGCTTTTTAATTTTAGACTGCAAAGTCCCTCGGGATACCTTTAATAAACTAGCACTAGCGCTGATATTGCCTTCTGTCTTTTTTAAAGCCATAGAAATAGCCTCTTTCTCTGCCCTTTTAACTATCTCTTCTAAAGAAAGAATCTCCTTGTCAAGAATCTCTTTACTGGCACTCTGATCTAAATCTCCACCAGAAAGTTCTCTTAGCAAAAATATCTTTCCTAAAATCTGGTCTTTATCCCAGACCAAAGCATAACTACAATTATATTTCTTCTCATTTAACTGAACTAAAGCCTCTCTTAGACTTGACCTCTCCCGGATCTTTCTTTTAAATCTTCTATCCTTACCTGAAATTTTAGATAATGGGGGAAATAACTCTGAAATCTTTTTCTCGTGAAATTCTAATTTTTTAAAGAGAGACTTTTTGGCTAAATCATTAATTAAAACTATCTTTTCTTCTAAATCAGTAATGATAGAAATCACCGGAAGATTATCAAAGACCTTTCTCCATTTAATAGCAGAAAAATCTACCGGATAATCTAATGATAAAAGTATCTCTTGGATAGTCCAAAAATCTACTAAATTTCCTTCCTCATCAATGATAGGAACCTCTTTAAGATCTTTGTAATTTGAGGCTAACTTCAAAAGATCTAAATCTTGGGGAAGATTAATACTGATCATATTCTTTATTACAAACTCCCTGAGAGGCTTTTCTAAACTTTTCAGAGAAGAGGAAGCAGTAATAAAATCTTCTTTCTTTATTATGCCTATTAATCTCTTATTTTTACCTATTACTGGAAGAGAACAAAGACCATGCCCATAAAAATATTTAAGAAGATCTCTAACTTTTAACACTTCTTGATCTTTTAAAGGCAAATTTGGCATTATGGAAGATTTAGCATCATAGAAAATAAAAATTTGGTTACTAATTTACATCTTAGCTGGAGCTTGAATAGCCAATATCTTAAAAACACTTCTCATAGCAAGCATAATTGCCTTGCATAAGCAGAGCCGGGCTAAAGTAAGTTCACTATCTTCAGAAATTACTCTATGTTTAGCATAATAGCTATGAAACATAGCAGCCAGATCAATTAAGTAGTTAGTTAAATGATGTGGTTCTAAGTTATTGGTAATATTAAATATTTCATCTGGCAAGATACTTAGTTTAAAGATCATACCTAATTCTTCGGGAAGAAGTAAAAGACTTAAATTAACCTTTGAGACTAAGTATTCCCGAATATTCTTTTCTTCTGCTTGTTGAAGAATGCTACATATACGAGCATGGGCATACTGAACATAGTAAACAGGATTATCATCTGATTTCTTTTTAGCTAATTCTAAGTCAAAGTCTAACTGAGCATCGCTATTCCGCATTAAAAAGAAAAATCTAGCTGCATCTGTGCCTACTTCATTTATTACTTCTTCTAAAGTTACATATTCACCAGATCTTGTGGACATAGAAACTTGACGACCATCCCGCACCAAATTTACTAATTGATATAATAAATACCTCAACATCCCTGGTTTATACCCAATTAAAGAACAGGCAGACTCTATCCTTGGTACATATCCATGATGATCAGCTCCTATGATATTTATCATCCTCTCATATCCTCTTAAAAGCTTATCTTTATGATAAGCTATATCTCCTGCAAAGTAAGTAAATACCTGATTTTCTCTAACTAAAACTCGATCCTTATCATCGTTAAAAGCACTACTCTTAAACCAAACCGCCCCATCTTTTTCATAAGTATAACCTTTTTCTTTTAAAAGACTGATACACTCATTCACCTCACCTGATTCATAAAGAGTATTTTCGCTGAAAAAACGATTAAATTTTACCCGAAAAGAAAAAAGTACTTTTATAATATCATCTAATATTTCTCTAATCGCAAATCTAGAAAAAAAATCAACTCCCCAGTCTTTATACCTAATGCCTCCTTTTTTTACTAATTTTTCAGCTAATTCTTTAATATACTCCCCTTTATAACCATCTACCGGAGGTTCTATAGAATCACCTAAAAACTTTTTATAAGCAACTTCGAGACATCTCCCTAATAATTCAGCTTGTTTTCCTACATTGTTAATATAATATTCTTTTTCCACCAAATATCCAGTCGCCTCAAAGACATTAGCTAAAACATCACCAATTACCGCTCCTCTTCCGTGACCTACATGTAAAGGACCAGTAGGATTAGCGCTGACATATTCTATTAATACTTTCTTATCTTTTCCAAGACTACTAAAACCATATTCTTCACCTGCTTCTTCAATGCATCCTAATGTTTTGCCCAAACGATCTTTACTAATAAATATGTTAACAAAACCTCTTCCTGCTACCTCAGTTTTTTCAATCACCTCTTTATCTTTTATATTTTCTACAATAATCTTAGCGATCTTAACCACATCTTCCCCTATGCTTTTAGCTAAAATAAAAGCTATATTAGAAGAAAGATTTCCATGAGAACTAATCTTAGGGGTTTCTATAATTATTTCAGGCAATTTACATTCAGGAAGCTTTTGCTCTTTTATAGCTCTCAAGAGAGCTTCCTTGATAATTTTTCTAACTTCTTCTTTAAGAAACATAATTTCAACCCTTAATTTAATGAAGATTTTATAAAATAATTATCCTGACGGAAGAAAACTTGAAGATTTTTCTGGTTATGCTTAAACAAATCAGGATAGCCATAAGTGCTATAAGATTTAAAAACTTAGAATAACCTTAATGCTTAATAATTCTTGATTGGCATTTTTAATTTTGGGGTACTTGCGAAGTAGGTCATTTGATTCTTGATTTAATCTTTAGTCTATCGTCTGATCTCGACAATCTTGGGTCTGTTTAAATTTTCGTAACCCAATCTTTGTTAAGCATAATGGTAAATGTTCAATGATAAACATTCAATGATAAATGTTCAAGTATTAGCTTTCCAGATAGCAGTTTTATTAGAGATAAGTCCATTAAGGCAAGAAAGGATTTTTGCCAAACAAACTACTCCCTGATTTTGTTAGCTTTAGCTAACGGCTGAATGTTTACGGATAATGTTAATAATTATCTCTCTTCTATAAACTTATCTATGACTTTTTTGACGGTATTAATAGGAATAGCAAACCCAATACCTTGAGCTTGGGCTACAATAGCTGTATTTATACCTATAACTTCTCCTAACTCATTGACTAAAGGCCCGCCGCTATTTCCTGGATTAATAGAAGCATCAGTTTGGATCAGACCTTTGTAAATTCGACCAAAACTTTTCACTCCTGGCAATTCTCTTCCTTTAGCGCTAATCACTCCTACCGTGACCGTATGATTTAATCCAAATGGATTCCCCACCGCGATAGCCCATTCTCCTACTACTAACTGATCAGAATTACCTAAGATAGCACAAGGAAGATCTAAAGATTTTATCTTTAAAAGAGCTACGTCTTCATCGACATTAGATCCTACTATTTTAGCAGGAAAACTTCTTCCGTCAAGCAATTTAATTTCTATACCCAAAGCACCCCTAACAACATGCTCATTAGTAACGATATAACCATCTTTACTAATAATTATACCTGAACCTAAAGAAGTTTGTTCAAACTCTCGGACAGAAAATTCTTCAAAAGAATCTCTAAAAAAATCTCTAAAGAATTGATCATGAAAATCAAAGAAAGGATCTTTAATCCTAACTTGTCGTTTAATACCAATATTTACTACTGCTTTATTTGCTTTTTCTATAGCGCTTACTAAATTACCTTGAAATACAGGGGGTTTGTATTGTATCTGATTTGTGTCTACTTGGGGAAATCTTTGTTCAATTAATAAGGTTGAGGATAATAATTTTTTCTTTACTTTATCGAAGGCTAGGTGAGATGCCCAATAATAACTTACTATAATTCCTACTAATATACCTCCGATAAAATAAGATAATCTATATTCCTTCTTCATCTTTAAAGTATATTTTAAAGATTTTAAAGATTAATGTCAACTAAAAATATCTCTCGGTGTAGTAATTTCTCATCTTATATTAATAACGTTTAATATAGCACTTATTAATGAAAATTTGACATAGAGCAAATTAATTGAGTGCCAACGAGTTTATCTTTTATTGCTCGGTATTATTTCCTATGTCTAGTTTTCGTTAATAAGTGCTATATATTCCTCTTGCCGAGAAGTATTCGTAGAATAATAAATATTAACAAAGAAATAAAAATTAAGATTACTCCTACTGGCTGAGCATAAGAAAGACCATAAGATTGAAATCTTTCAAATAACAACACAGGAGCCACCATCGGATGATAAGCGATAATTAATACGGCTCCAAACTCACTAATTCCTCTGGCCCACATCATCATCATTCCAGAAATAATACTCCTTTTAGCCAAAGGCAAAGAAACAGTGGAAAAAGCATAAAATCCATTCGCCCCTAAAGTCCGAGCTGCTTTTTCTAATTTTACATCAACGGCTTGAAAACCTTCTTTAGCAGCATTAATTAAAAAAGGCAAACTCACAAAAGACATGGCTATTATTATCCCAGAGAGGTTACCAATAAATTCTAGACCCAAAGAAGCAAATATCTTGCCAACTATAGAATTTCGATGAAAAGCCATTAAGAGAGCAATTCCAGCGGCTGTATGAGGAATGACTACAGGAAGATCAATGATTCCTTCAATAATTTCTTTACCTTTAAAATCATAACGAGCTAAACAATAAGCTAATGGAATGCCAAAAATAAAAGCCAATAAAGTAGAGATTAAACCGGCATACATAGTTAATAAGATGCTCTGGTTAACTACATGGTCATTTAAGGTTTCCCATAGTATTTTAGGATTAGTAGTTATTACTATCTTTATCAAAGGAAAGAGAATAAAAAAGATAATAATGCTACCTAAAAAGAAGAATAATATCTTTAACTGGTTAAGGTTTCTTATCCTCTTCATCTTTGTTGGAAACTAGATTAAGATGTCTTAATTCTTTAGGAAGATATTTTAAATTATTAACAATGGCTGGCGTTATCGGCGATTGACCAGATTTTAGGAACACTTTCTCACCTTCTTTACTTAATAAATAACTAATAAATTTATAAGCCAAGTCTTTGTTGGGGGCATTTCTAGGAATGGTGAGGGCATAGATAATAGGTTCGCCAAAAACCTTGGTGTAAGTTCCTGGCTTCTGACCAGAAATCTTTAAAGAAGCTTTTTTATAGTCTTCTTTTAGTCTTATCTTTTCTAAATTTATCTCATCTGGTAATTTTACAAAAGAAAGACGATGTTGTTTGGCTATCGAAGAATAGCTAAAGACATAATCTAACTCTCCTATTTCTACTAAGGCAATTAAATCTGTTTCTTTAGGTCTTATATTCTTAGAAGGACAATTTTGAGATAATTTTTTATATAAACCAGGTAATTGATAATACCTTTCGGCTAATTGCCAAACAAATAAGCTTCTATATCCACAAGGATCTAAGTTAGGATCAGAATGTCCATAATTAACTCCTTTTCTAAGCAAAATTTTATACCAGTTATTAGAATTAATCTCCTTGGCATACTTACTATTCTCTGAATACATAATGACCATTTGATTACTAGCCCAGCATAAATACCAGTTAGTATCCTTAGGCATTAAGATATCGATAATGACTCGATAATCAGAGACAGCCACTATATCAGCTTCCTTGTCTAATTCGCTAACACTACGAGCCGCAAGCCTACTTCCCAGTGATTCTCTTAGGACATCAACGTCAGGATACGCTTTCTCAAATTGCTCTTCTAATGTTTTAAATGGCCCAGCAAGACTTCCGGCGTGAAAGATGATTAAATTAGCCTTATCAAGATCTTTTGCTTGCCCAGTCTTTAAGTCTCCTGATAATAAGAAGACGATGACCATTAAAGCACTTATTAATGAAAATTTGACATAGAGCAAATTAATTTAACTCCAAACAAGTTTATCTTTTGTTACTCGGTATTATTTCCTTTGATTGATCTTATCTTCTTCAAAATTATATTCTAAAGTTTCTAAGGCTTTCTTAACATTAAATCTTACTTCTTCAGATTCTTGTTCGTTATAAAATATCTCTAAAAGAGGAGGAATAGCTCTTTTATCCTTTAGTCTTCCTAAGCTTTCCGCGGCATAATTTCTTACTAATTCCCATTTATCCTTTAATCTTTCTATTAATGGCTCTACCGCTCTAAGATCTCCAATTTCACCTAAAGCCACCGCCGCAAAATACCGAACTTCATGATTTTGGCAACTTAATTCATCAATTAAAGGTAACACTGTGGGTTCTCTAATTTCAACTAACTTCATCTTAGCTTTCCAGCGAAATTCAATAGAATTTCGAGGATCTTTGATAATCTTAAGGAACAACTTTATTCTCTCGTCCTTATTTTCTTCTTCTTTTTTGTAAAATTTTTCTCTCTTAACTTCTTTATGCTTAATTAATTCCTTCAACATCTCTTCTTCTTTCTTTTTATAATACTCTTCTCTTTCTTTGGATCGATTCAACATTTCTTCTTTGTGTACCTTAAATTGATAAGAATATAAAAAGACATCTTTTTGTTTATAATAATCTTTATCGAAGGACTTTCTTCTTTCAGGGTCTATCAGGACACCATAAGCTTCAGTAACCTCAATCATCTTTTCTTCCTGCCCTAACATCCGATCAGGATGATATCTTAAAGCTAACAATCGATAAGCTCTTCTAATCATAGGAGCCTCGGCATTTGGACTTACTTGTAATACTTGATAATAATCTTTAAATCTTGACATCTTTACTTTCTATGAAGCTAAATTAAGGATATTTTTAATATAATACCTAAAGTCAGACTAACTAACACATTAACTAAGAAATCTCTTTTATGGTTACCCTTTTTTAAAAATTTTCTTAAAATAAACAAGAATGGAATAACTAACAAAAAATATGAAGGTAAAAAGCTTGATAAGAAAGTAATTCCTGCTCTTTCGGCCATATTATAATAGATATAACTAACCGTAATGGTCTCTCCTATCTCTTGAAAAAATATCTTTTTTAGATAAGGTATCAATATATTCCCTCCGTAGGTAGCTACAATAAAAATACTCAGACCAAGGATAAATTCGTTGCTCTGATAAGTCTTATTTAATACTTCCCAGGAGAGAAGATGACCAGATACCCTTACTGAAGAAAGACCAAAGATATCTAAGTAAGATATGGCCCAAATTACTAAAATATGCAAACATTGATCAAGTCCAAAGATAAATAAATTATCACTTTGATACCTAAAGAAGAAATTAACCTTAGATTTATCGATGAGAAAATGAGTTAGCCAACAAAATATAACCGCTAACCACATTCGCATAGAGATTAAATATGGATAACACAAGATAGCAGCAGTAGCGGCAAAGATTCCACTATGAATAAGGATACCATAATTATTTTTGATTTTCCATTCAAAGATCTTCTTAGTCTGAAAAGGAAAATCAGCTAAAAAATGGGCTAATAAAAGTCGATAAGATAAGAATATTTCCATATTATTCTCTTAATATATTCATATTATTTTTTTAATATATTATTCTTATTTATTCTTATTTATTCTTTTAATTTAATGACCTCGTATACTTGAATAAAGTCTTTTTTTCCTTTAACCTTAACTGCCTCTAACTTAACTACTTCCACCAAATCTTTTATTTTTTGATAAGTACTTTCACTAATAATTATCTGCCCCTCTTGGCTAAGAGACTGTAATCTTGAGCATAGATTAACATTATCGCCAATCACTGTATATTCCATCCGTTCTTTTGAGCCAATATTTCCCACCACCACTTCTCCGGTATTAATTCCAATGCCAATATTAAGAGCTGATATATCTTCTCTTTTAAATTCTTCATTAAGTCTTTTAAGTTCTTCTCTCATCTTAAGAGCTGTAAAGACAGCTTTCTTGGTATGGTCGGGAGTATAAATAGGCGCTCCATAAAAAGCCATAATTCCATCTCCTATAAACTTATCTAAGGTTCCTTCGTATTCAAAGATAATCTTAGACATAGAGGTAAAATACCTATTTAAGATAAAGACTACTTTCTCGGGTAAAAGTTGTTCTGACATAGTAGTAAATTTCCGGATATCAGAAAATAAAATGGTTACTTCTTTCTTTTCTCCTCCTAATTTTAGTCCTTCTGGGTTATTTAAGATTTCATTGACTATGCCAAAACTAACATACTTTTCAAAGATACTCCTTATCTTTTTCTTCTCTTTTTCTTCAAACCGATATCGATAAATCCAATTTCCTAAAAAAGAAAAAAAGATAACCATCAGTGGTTGGACACAAGGTAGCCAAATATTTAAAGCGTTAAAATAGTAAAGGATAAGGATAAGATAAGATAATAATATTAAGAAGACTACCAGAATGCCAATCATTAAACTTAAAGAGGCAGAAAAAAAACCAACTAAGATTCCTAAAAAGATAACTAAACAAAGAATAGCCTTTTCACTAACTTTAACTAAGTAAGTATTATCTTTTATATTCTTAATAATATTAGCATGGATTTCTACCCCTGGATAAGCTGGAGAAAAAGGAGAAGAGCGAAGGTCCATTAAGCCAGGAGCTGAAGTTCCAAATAAGACTATTTTATCTTTAAAGACCTCACAAGGAACTCTTTTTTCTAATACCCAATGATAAGAAATATAACGATAGGAAGGAGTTGGGCCTTTATAATTAATAAGCATTCGACCTGTCTTGTCTATGGGTATCTTTATCTCCTTAATTTTAATATATTTTCCTAAAAGAATTTCTACTTCCTCCTTCTTGGCTCCTAAATATAATCTAATAATTTCTAAGGCAAAACTTGGGTAGACCCGGCCCTTATATTCTTTAATTAAATAAGTATTTCTAACAATTCCATCATCATCAGGCATGGTATCCAGATAACCTAAACCGCCGCTAGCTTCTGTCAAAGAAGGAATAGGTAAAGAAGCAAATTTATTCTTTAATAGATCTACTTTTCCTCGTTCTTTCATTGGATATGAAAAATTTTTAAAGAAACTTTCTTTTCTAAGGTTTACTACTTCGTCTTTTTCTTTTCCCCCCATAAAATAAGAATGAACTACCTTTCTGGCTTTCATTGTATCGGCACAGAGAGCTTGATCTTGGGTTATATCTTTATCCTCTTCGATAAATAAGATATCAAATCCTATCGCTTTTGGCTCTCCTAAGCTTATATAATTTAGAGCCTGTCCATGATAAGAACGTGGCCAGTCATAAAATTTACCTAACTTATCAAGAGAAATCTCATCAATATCAACAATAACTATATCTTCAAAGATTATTTCCTTGTTTTTCTCCGCCTGAGTCTTTCCACGAAGTTTAAATCTTAAATCTAAGGTCTTAAATTCAAAATCTTCAAATATGTAAATATGACTAGTGATAAAGTAAATTAAACAAGCCATTGCCAGGCTTATGATAATTCCGTGAAGAATAAATTTAGCTCTTTTTTTCATCTTTGGTGGTTGCTTTATAAAAAATAACCTCCCTTTTAAAAATAAGGGAGGTTATTTTTATCTTTAACTATTAAGTTCTGTGTTTAAGATTATTAAGATTAAAAGTCTACCCTCGTAGACAAGGCTATGTTTCTTACCGGCTTTAACTCACCGTTTTCCTTTTTATAAGTTTGAGTATAAACATAGACTAAACTCACCGGACCAGAAAGGCTATAACCTACCTTCCATTCAATATAAGTCTTTTCTGTCTTAAGCTTTAGCCGAGTAACATCATCTTGAAAATAAGAAGCTTCTGCTAAAGTTATTTGAGGCACTATCTTTTTAAGTAGCTTTACTTTTGCCGATAAGTTAGGATTGGTCTCATTATAATCTTCATAATAAGCACTCATAGAAACAAAGTCAAAGATATTTGAGGAAAACTCGGCATAAACACCTTTTTTTGCCTTATTGCTTGACTGAAGAGTATCTTTCTTGGTATCTCTTTCTAGATCATAGAGATAATTAAAATATCCTGGAATAAAGTCTTGATCCATAGTTCTATACTCAGCTTTAAACATGGCCATTGGAAGCTTTATTAACAATCCAGGAATAGCGCTACCTTTTCCATGGTCTTTTATCTCAGCTATATCTGCATAAAGAATAACATTTAAAATTTTACCTTCTTTTAAGGGCAACTCCACATCAAAACCTTTAATAACTAATTCTTTATTGTCACCTTTAGGATCTCTATCTACACAATAAGTTCCTCCAAAAGTAACTTTATTTAACAAGAAGAGAGTCTTCCTGTCGACCAATGGTCTTGCGTAAGCTCTTATCCCATAAATATTGGTCTTATTTAGATCGTCAACTATGCCCTCTAATCCTAACATTCTGCTGTTTATCCCTAATTCTACTCCTTTTTTTCTCACATTAGGATACTTAATTAGATTAGAATACTTATTCATAATCATGCCGTGTCCTAAGGTAACATTACTTATGCCCCCAAGTCTTATATAAAAAGGCTCTCTCGGCTGCCCATAACGAACGTAGATGACTTTCTCTAAAATATCTGAAGCCTCATCCCAATCTTCCTTCCTGATCTTATTATCCTTATCAATAAGAATAAAGCCATCTAAACCCACGCCTACCTTTCCTAAACAAAACTCAGGTTGAAATGAAATCCGTTGATATAGTTTTCCATCTATTACCTCAGTCCCATACTCTCCTGTTAAGCTAACATTTTTTCTCCAGGCAGGTTTTCCTTTTTTCTTTGGCTCTTCTAAAGCTTTTTCTGTTTCTTCAGCTGCTTTTTCTTCTTTTATCTCTTTTTCTTCAGCTTTCTTTTCAACAAGACCATACTTTATTAGCTCCTCTTCATTAAGATTTCTAGGAGGTGTTGGTTTTTGGTCTAAACTTACCGTAGTAACTTGACCTTTAGATAAGATAACTTTTTCGTTAAAGACTAAATCATTTACTTCTACCTCTCCATCTAAACAAACTACATTGGTCATCTCATCCAAACCTTCGCAGACAATAAAATCTGTACCTCTAACACCAGCTACTGCTTGTAATGTTTCTACTTGATACTTACCTTGACGTTCCCTAAGTCCTTCCACATGAGATCTTATCTCTCCTAACCAAAGTTTAATGGTTGCCGACCAAGAACCTTTTTCTTCTTTCTCTGACAGAGCTAAAACTATATGAGTATTAGATTTCACCGTAACCTTATCTTCATTATTTAAAGTAACCACTACCTGAGAATCATAACCGGTACGAATTTCATCTAAAGGCTTTAAATCCATATTTAACTTGGCTAAAATCCACTTCTCTTCCCCTGCTTTCTTTACTTTTGCTGATCCAGCTAAAAAAGTAATCTTAGCCGGTAGGGAAAGCTTGAGTACTTTTTCTACCTTTTTAACTTCTTCTTTCTTTACTTCTTCTTTAATTTGAGGAATTTGAGGCTTTTCTTTTATTTCTTTGGCAGGATTTATTTTCTCAGCAGGAATAGTTAAAACTTTTTGTTCCTCAATCCTTTCTCCTGGTGTTTCTTGGGCACAAACTACGCTAATCCCAAAGATAAAGACAAAAATGGTCATTAAAATAATTAACTTTTCTTTAGTTAAGTTTATCATTAATCTTCCTCCCTATTGTTCATTATTCTTTAAATAATAATGCACTTTTTATCTTTAATTGTCAACAAAATTTGTTTAACTGATGTTATGATTTCATAGACCTTTTTTTCTTTGACAGTTGCCAAAGATTTGGCTATAATTAAGAGGTTGGAAAGATTTAAACTTTAAGCAAATAGAATGAAAATTATAAGAAAAAATTATAAATTATATGTGTTAATAAATTGGTGAAAAGATGAGCTACCAACATAAAAACCTGGCTGATGGTAGATGGTTTGAACTTTCGTTTCCGGTTCAAATGGCTAATATTGGAAGTGAAGTCAATCGGGCTATTAACTGGAAGAATAAAAATAATCCAGAATATAGCAGGCAAGCTTTCGAACGAGTTTTAGAACTTCTCCATTTAACCATTTCTGACCCAAAAAATAAAAAACGTCTCAGAGAATTAACCCGTCTTTATGAGATCTTAGCTGACTACTTTGCTTTTGACAATGAATATGGCTCTACTGACCAATCCTGGCAAAATTATTTCTTGGCCTTCAATTATTTAGCACGAGCAAGGTATTGATATTTGTCAGCTAACGAGACATTATAGAATAATATTCTTCTCTTCTTTTAGGTATTGAACGAGTGTAACTTATTTTTTTCATATCAAGTTAATTTAAAAGACCATCGTTAAGCTAAATTGGTTAGTAAAGGAGAGAACAGGATGGCTTACCAAGGCATAATCAAGAAATACCCTTTTTTTCTTTATCCCTAATCCTAAAGTATATCTTTGTGGTTTGGTCAAAAATCCATTTCGAATGATAAAGCCCTGATCTAAGTATAATTCAATTCCTATATATATTCGTTGATGGCTATCAAGATCACTAACAAATATAGCGGCTGGATTAAGATCTAATTTAAGACCAACTCTATAATTAAGAGGCAAGCTTTCTCCTAAAAATGGCTGGTTGATATTTTTGACCATCAGGCCAAAAGAAAGATTTTTAGTTGCCTCATATAAAAATCCTAGATCAATACCAGTGGAAGAAACTTTTCCGGCCTCAAATATTTCTAATCTTAACCATTTAATATTTAAACCTAAATAAGAGTTTTTAGATAAAGAAAGAGCATAAGATAAAGACAAACATTTTTCTTGGTAGAGGTCTTTTCCAAAAAATTGGATATCTAAAGCTAAGGTTTGATGTTTTTTTAAAGGAAGAGTAAGGCTTAGTGATTGATTTCTTAATGGGGAAAGATTAAATAGTGATTGGTAGTTACTACTTATGGTAGGAAGGATGAGCTTGCTAAGACCAGCAGGGTTATAGTAAATAGCATTATAATCATTAGCTAAAGCGGTAAAGGCACCACCTAATCCTTGGGCTCTACTCCCCAGTATCTTATCTTCAAAAGCAGCAAATATGGAGGTAGGAAAGATTAAGATGATCAGGATAATAATTTTACTGATGAAGGGCATCAATTGTCTTAATACCTAAATTTCCGAATTTTTATAACTATTTTATAGCTATAAGTTGGTAACCCTTTAAAAATAAAGGGAATTAACCCCGGTTATTGTTCCCGGTCATAGTTATAGTAAAATTATAATTCGGAAGAAAAAATATGTCAAAATAAAAATAAAGATTATGGCAATCGGTTAGTCATTGGTATTTTTAAACCAATCTTCAAGGCTTGGCTTTTTTAATCTCTTTTGAGCAGTTGGCCAAACAATTATCAAGATAGATCTGGTTAATATTCCTTTCTTAGGCTGAGAACCAAAACTTACTTTCTTAGCAAGGACAGGAGGTCTTAATTTTCGTTAATAAGTGCTATCGACGGCATTAATTTAATTTTCATTGACTAAGAATAGACTTATTTGATATATTTTTTTAGTCGTGCTAGACGGGGAGCCAGCGGTGCCCTGTAACCTGCAATCCGCTATAGCAGGGTTTAATTCCTACCCTAAGTTTTATTAACCATTAGATAAGTTTTTAAAAAGTAGTGTTGATAGCTAAGTCCTTTGCAATTATTTATTACCTAACTCCGCCAGGTCTGGAAAGAAGCAACGGTAAGTAATGGGTAATTGGCAAGAGGGCTGCTTAGCTGGAGCTAACCATTAAGAACTTACTTTTAGTTAGAAATTAAAGGTAGGTGCACGACTAAATTTTTTTAATAAAGATTTTTAATAAAGAGTAAGAAAAATAAGAAAATTATGAGTTATGTAGCCTTAGCGAGAAAGTGGCGGCCACAAAGATTTGAAGAATTAATTGGTCAAGAACACATTACTACTTCTTTAAAGAATGTGATCTTGGGTAATCGAATAACCCAGGCTTATCTTTTTGCTGGTCCTCGGGGAACAGGTAAGACTACGGCAGCTCGGATCTTAGCGAAAGCTATAAATTGTCAAGAAAAAGATCTAAATTTTCGACCTTGCAATAATTGTAACTTTTGTTTAGAAGTTACCAAGGGTAGCTCTTTAGATGTATTAGAGATTGATGGGGCATCTAATAGAGGAATTGATGAGATTAGAGAGCTTAGAGAAAGAATAAAGTTTGCACCGGTTAGTTTAAAATATAAGATTTATATTATCGATGAAGTCCATATGCTTACCGAGCCAGCTTTTAATGCCTTACTTAAAACTTTAGAAGAACCGCCTTCTTATGCAATCTTTATCTTTGCTACTACTGATCCTAATAAGGTTCCCCTAACCATTCTTTCTCGATGCCAGAGATATGATTTCCGAAGAATTTCCAAGGAAGATATGATTAAGGCTTTAGAAAGAATTGCCCAAGAAGAAGGGGTAATCGTAGATTCTTCTGCTTTAGATTTAATCTCCCTTAAGGCTACAGGAAGTTTAAGGGATGGTCAAACCATCTTAGAGCAGTTAATTACTTATAAAGGAGAGGTGATTAAGAAAGAAGATGTCTTATCCTTATTAGGCAAAGCTTCCTACGAAAATTTAATTAATCTTAGCCAGTCCATTAGTTGTCAAGATATTACCCGTTGTTTAAGTTTAATCAAGGAATTATACTATCAAGGTTTAGATTTAAAACAATTAGTCTTTGATCTTCTGCAATTTTATAAGGATTTATACTTATTAAAGATTTCGTCTCACCTGGTTGAAGTATTAGAATTATCAAAGAATGAACTTGATCCTTTAATGGAACAGGTAAAAAATTATTCTTTGGAATATTTAAAAAATATCATTGAATGTTTAAAGAAACTTTATTCAGAGCTTAAAGGGACAGATCATCCTAAATTAATCTTAGAATTAGGGATGATGGACTTAATAGAGCTTAAAGATAAAGTTCCTATCTCCCATATTTTAAGCCAATTAAAAGAGATCGAAGAAAGAGGTAAAGCAAAAGAGCTTACTTTTTCTTTAAAGAAAGATGACAGTGTTTCTTTGTTATCTGAATTATCCGAACATTCTTCTTTGGAAATTATTCCTTCTTTAAATTTAGAAGAAGCTCAGAGAGGATGGTCTTTGTTATTAGAGAGGTTAAAAAAGAAAAAAGCATCTTTAATTGGTTTTTTAAGCCAAGGAGAGATTATAGGAATTAATAATGATACTCTTATCCTTGGTTTTAAAGAAAGTTTTTATTCTAAAATGATAGAGAAAAAGGAAAATAAAGAGATTATTGAAGAAGAAATCAGAAATGTGTTTAATCAGGAACTAAGATTAAAGATTGTTGCTCAAAAAAAGAATGAAGTAAAAAAAGAAGAAGCTGATGAATTAAATTACAGTTTACTATTAGATAGGGAGCCGGTAGTTAAAGAAACTTTAGAAATATTTGAAGGGCAAATAATAAGCATAAAGAATAAGTAATCGTTAGCTAACAATAATGAAGAAAAAATAATGAAAAAGAAATAATGAAGAAGATAAGAATTATAGAATTAAAAAGAAGTTGGACCATGGCTGGACCTGAAAGCTTAATCTTGTCTGTTGCCAAAAAGATAAATAAAGTACTTTTTGATCCTCTGGTTATCACTTTTGGTCTTCCTAAGACCCCGTCTCAACCTACTTTATACCAAATAGCCAAATCTATAAATTTAAAAGCCGTTGATCTGCCTTCAAAATCAAAATATAATCCTTCTATTATTGCAAAAGTCTTGAGCTTGATTAAAGAATATGATATTAATATTATTCATACTCATGATTTTAAATCTAACCTGATAGGACTTATCACCGCTTTACTTTATAAGAAACCACTTATTACTACTATTCATGGTCGTCTTTCTACTCCTTTTAGAGTAAGAATATACGAATCCATTGACTCTTTATTAATTAGATTTTTTGATAAGGTAGTGGTAGGATCTAATGATTTAAAAGAAAAGCTAATTAAAAAGTGGAAAATATCTCCTCAAAAGATAGAATTAATTCACAATAGCGTGGATATCCTTCGATTTAACCTTCCTCTTGATAGTGATCGAATTAAAGCTGAGTTTAAAATCAAAGAAGATGAAATAATAGTTACTACTATAGGCCAGCTCAAAAAAGAAAAAGGAGTAGAGTATTTATTAGCCGCCGTTCCTAAAGTTATAGAAAAATTTAAAGAAGTGAGATTTTTAATCTGTGGCGAAGGGGAGTATAAAGAAGAGTTAATTAAGTTAGCTGAAAAATTAAACATTACTAAAAATGTAATCTTTACTGGTTATTATGATGATTTAAGTCAAGTCTTAGGGGTTTCCGATCTATTTATTACTCCTTCCTTGATGGAAAGCTTACCTATTGTAATATTAGAGGCAATGTGTGCCGGTCTTCCTATTATCGGAACTAAGGTAGGGGATATTCCATTTTGTATAAATAGTAAAAATGGTTTATTGATAAAGCCAAAGAGCAGTGAAGAAATTTCTAAGGCCCTAATAAAACTATTAACTAATAAAGAAAAGTTAAAAGAAATGGGAAAAGAAAGTCGAAATTTAGTTAAGGAAAAATTTTCGGATGAAGTTATGGTGAAAAAGATAGAAGGTATTTATTTAAGTTTAATTAATTCAAGAGTTAGCCATGGAAGATAAAAAAAATGGTCGATTAATAAAAGGCATTAATAGATTAAAGATGCTTTTAACTTCTCCTAATGCCAAGAGCATCACCAGATTTCAATTTGCGGTCACTTATTTATGTAATAGTCGTTGCGCTACCTGTAATATTTGGAGAATTTATCATAACGATCCTAACTTACTAAAAGAAGAGCTAACCTTTGAGGAAATTGTAAGAATATTTAGCTCTATAAAGGACATGAAAGACATTAAGCAAATATCCTTCACCGGAGGTGAACCTTTTTTAAGGAAAGATTTTGTGGATATCTATTTGTTCTTTTCTAAGATATATGAAAATTCTTCTCTCTATCTTGTCACTAATGGCATAAATAATCAACTAATTATAGATAAAATAGAAAGAATTAAGAAGGAAAGTAGTCTTTCTCGATTAAAGTTAGGAGTTTCCTTAGATGGCATTGGAAAAAATCATGATAAAATCAGGGGCATAGAAGGTAATTATGAAAAAGTTTTAAGTTTGGTCAATTTTATAAAAAGTAGTTATCCAGAAATAGAGTTAAATTTAAGCTTTACGATTAGTGAAGGTAATTTTAGAGAAATTGAAGAAGCTTATCGAATCTCTAAAGAGAATAAAGCTTTGTTTTCCTTTAGATTTGCTCAAGTTAGTGGTAGTTATTATCAAAATAAAGAAATGAATTTTATTTGGCCCAAAGAGATTTTAAAAGAAGTAAGTTCCACCATAGATAAAATAACAGGTGATATGGATCAACATCGAGATCTATTGGAAAAACTTTTTAGACTTGATGTCCATTTCTTAAAAAGACTGGTAAAATATCAAATAGAACAAAGAAGAATCTTTAATTGTTATTCTGGCACTCATTCTTTTTTCCTTGATCCTTACGGAAAAATATATCCTTGTATTAACTTATCCAGTGTTTATGGAAATGCAAAAGAAGAAGATTTTAATAATTTTTGGTTCTCTAAAAAAACTAAAAGTATTAGAGAAGGAATAAAGAGAGGTAAGTGCCATTGTTGGACAGAATGCGAAACCATTCCTTCCTTGCAAAGAAGCCCTTTGCCTTTAATAAGTAATTTCCTTAATTTTATCTTTAAGTTACTAAACTATAAAAATTAAATATGGATAAAAGATTAGATCTTTCTATTACGATCATCAGCCATAACCATGGACATTTTTTAACGCCTTGCTTAGCATCTCTTTATAAATATGCTCAAGGATTTACTTTTGAAGTCCTTCTAATCGATAATAAATCTGACGATCAGACCGTAGAAATTATAAAGAATAATTTTCCAGAAGTAGCTTTAATAGAAAATAAAAAGAGGTATAGTTTTGCTAAAAATAATAATATTGGGATAAAATATTCCAAAGGAAGATATATTTTACTTTTAAATCCTGACACTACTTTTTCAGATAACGCCTTAAAAAAGGTGATAGAATTTATGGATGAACATGAAGAAGTAGGTATTTCTGCTTGTAAATTACTAAATCCTGATGGAACTATTCAAGATAGTTGTCGTAAATTTCCAACTCCTTTAGCTATTTTATTTCGAGGTTTTAGACTCGATAGATGGTTTAAGAATGTCCAATTCTACCAAAATTATTTAATGCACAACTTCGACCATAATTTTTTAAAAGAAATTGATTGGGCTTTAGGAGCTTTTTTATTTGTAAGAAGGGAAGTAATTAAAAAGGTAGGGATGATGGATGAAAAATATCCTTTATATTATGAAGATATAGATTGGTGTTTTAGAGTTAAAGAAAGTGGGTGGAAGATATATTATCTACCTCATGTTTCTATTACTCATCACTATCTAAGGACTTCAGCAAAAAGTTTTCTTAATAAAAGAAAGATCTTTCATTTGATTAGTATTGGTCATTTTTATAATAAACACGCTTTAACCATGTTAAAAAACTCAATATGGAAAAGGAATAAAGAAAATGTCTATAAAAAATAATTGTAAAAAGAATAACCTAAAAAAAGTTTACGAAAGAGAAAGTAAGTTTTGGGATAATCAAGTAACCTTTTCTCTTAAGGATGAAAAAGATCTATTGGTCGATGAGGATAACTTAAATGAATTAGAAAGTTTTATTTTTGAAAGATTGGGTGACTTAAGAGATAAAAAAGTTTTAGATTGTGGATGTGGGTCTGGAGTGCTTTCTACTATTTTAGCTAAAAGAGGAGCTTTGGTCTCTGCTTTTGACATTTCTTCTGAATCAACTAAGCTAACTAAGAAAAGAGCAGAAATAAATGGAGTAGGGGAAAGGGTCGAGGTAAAAGTTATGCCTTTTGAAAAACTTGGTTATTCTGACCAATGTTTTGACTTAGTGGTTGGTTACTTTATTCTCCATCATATAGATGTAACTAAAGGAGCTCTTGAACTAAAAAGAGTTTTAAAAGATGAAGGTCGGGCTATATTCTTAGAAAATTCTAGTCGTAACTTTTTATTAATGATGGCTAGGAAACTTCTAACTGGGCGCTTTGGCATTCCTAAGCATGGATCGGCAGATGAAATTCCTTTGGGCAATAAAGATATTAAACAAATGGGCAAGATTTTTAGTGAATATAAAGTTCATTATAAGAATTTCTTCTTTTTTAGGCTTCTAGACGAATTTATTTTTAAGGGAAAAAGTAAAGCCGTGGCTAAAATTTTAAAAATATTAGATGTATTTTTTTATAAATACCTTCCCCTAATTCGACAATTTAGTTATCTTCAGATTGCAGAGTTTAACAAAGTAAAAAATTAGCAGCAATTTTAATTATGAAAAAGTTGCCATGAAAAGATTGTACTTCTTTAAGTGTTGTTATAAAGTTAAAATGTTATAGTTTATTATAGCATATGGCATAAAAATAAAGGTTTAACTTTATGGAAAAGGTATCTATCTTTGTAGCTTTTACAGCAGGAGTTTTTACCTTTTTTACTCCTTGTTTCTTTCCCCTTGTGCCCACATACCTTGTTTTTATTACCGGCTTATCATTTAATGATTTGCTGACCAATACTTCCTTAAAGTTGACCAGGAATAACTTATTAATAAACACCTTCCTCTTTATTTTGGGCTTTTCCATCATTTTTATACTTTTAGGCGCCTCTATTACTTACTTAAGTAGTTTATTATATGAATATCAGGATATTTTTAAGAAGATAGGCGGAGTGGTAGTAGTTTTCTTAGGTTTGTATATCTTAGGAGTTTTTAAGATAAGTTTTTTACAAAGAGAATTTAAAATACATTTAAGACAAAAGTCGTGGGGGGTTTTAGGATCTTTTCTGACTGGGGTTACTTTTGCTCTTGGTTGGTCACCTTGTGTAGGGCCAATCTTAGGATCTCTTTTAGTTTACGCCAGTACCACCGCTACCTTGTATCAAGGAATTTATTTGCTGATTTTTTATTCTTTAGGCTTAGGAATACCTTTTTTATTGGTATCTGTCTTGTTAAGCACCTTTATGAGCTATTTTGATAAATTTAAAAAGTCATTACTTTTCATAAATAAAGCTTGTGGAGTATTTTTAATCTTAATAGGAATTATCATTTTCTTAGATAAATTTAATGGTCTTCAAAGATTGCTTTAAAAGTAAATTAACTTAAGGAGGAAATAAAAGATGAAATTCATTCATAGGTTACTACTCTGGCTTGAAGTTGTTTTAGGCATAGTGATTGTAGTCATAGTTGTTTTTGGTTTATACCTGATAGTAGTTTCCATTACTCAAGTACAAACTGTTTCCTTAGGTAAGTTTCATATTATTTTTGAAACGATCTTAAGTGATCTTCTTTTGCTAATAGTGGGGCTGGAAATGGCTGTGATGATGATTCAACGAAGAATGGAACTTTTGCCAGAAATTTTAGCTTTTGTGGTAGGAAGAAAGCTTCTCCTTATGATTCCAAATACTTATGAACTAATAATTTGGGTATTGGCTGTAGGGGCATTGTTTGCTATTCGGAAGTATTTGACTAAATGTGAAGGCTGCCTTAAATTTGAGCGATTAATATTAACAGGAGAAATTAGGCAAGACAAAAAAGATGAAACAGTTAAAACAGTTACTTAATCATGAGAAATTCTCAGGTTAAAGTTTCGGGTAAAAAAAACATGTAATCTCTTGTTTTATAGCACTTATTAGTCAAAATTTGACTTAGAGCAAATTAATTTTTAACTCCAAGCAAGTTTATCTTTTATTAGTTGGTATTATTTCCTATTTCCAGTTTTTGTTGATAACGACTATATCATTCAAGCTATCACCCAAATAAATCAGGTTTGCAAAAAAAGTAGTTAAAGAAGAAATTCTAAGGAAAGGAAGGTGCTATTATGGCAATTCGCTATCCTGCAGTAGCAGGAACATTTTATCCTAAAAGTGAAAAAGCTTTAAGAGCCCAAGTAGAATCATTCTTAGATTTTACTGCTTCTAAAGAAGAGGTATTAGGAATAGTATCTCCTCACGCTGGATATATCTATTCAGGAGGCACCGCTGGTGAGGTTTTCTCTAAAATTAATTTAGCTTCAACTTATATCATATTAGGTCCTAATCATTCGGGTTTAGGGCAAGAATATGCAGTTGACAGCAAAGAAACATGGCAAACTCCATTAGGCGATGTTTTGATAGACAAGGATTTGGCCAATAGCCTACTGAATAATTCTACCCTTTTAAAAGAAGATAATTTAGCCCACATTCAAGAACACTCTATTGAAATCCAACTCCCCTTTTTACAATGCTTACATAATGAGCCCTTTATGATTATTCCCATTTGTATAGGAGGTAGAGACTTAGAAGAACTTAAACAACTTGGAAAAGAGATTGCTTGGATTGTAAAAGATTCTCCTAAGAAAGTTGTGATTATTGCCAGTAGCGATATGACCCACTACGAATCTCAAAATATAGTCTCTAAAAAGGACAGTAAGGCTATTGAGGCTATCTTAGACTTAAACGAAGATGAGCTTATGGAAAAGATTAAAAAGTATAACATCTCTATGTGTGGTTATGCCCCCACGGTCATTATGTTAAAAGCAACTAAAGAGTTAGGGGCTAAAAAGGCTATCCTGGTAAAATATACTACCTCAGCTGAAGCTTCTGGTGATTATAATCATGTGGTTGGTTATGCAGGAATTATGGTAAAATAGGCTAAACTAAGTGATAGAAGATTATAGTTTTGGACAAGTTAAGATAGAGGGCAAGGTTTATAAACATGATCTCATTGTTTTCCAAGATCAGGTTAGCTCTTGGTGGAGAGTAACAGGCCACCAAGTAGTTAAAAAAGATATTGAAGCTTTGGCAGAGCAAAGACCTGAAATTATTATTTTTGGCATGGGTAGCTCTGGGTTAATGAAAGTAACTCCAGAGGTAAAAGATTATTTACACCAAAAAGATATTGAATTTTTAAGTATTCCTACTAAAGAAGCCACTCTTTATTTTAATCAGCTTTTAAAAGAAAAGAAAGTAGCTGGCGCTTTTCATCTCACTTGTTAAATAAAAAGAAGTTATTAGTTTATCAATCTTTTACTTTATGGGCTATATGTCCAAAATACAAAGCCAATGAAATTAAAAGGATTCCCCCAGCCAGACAAAGAATATTAAGAGGTTCTTCAAATGAAGTATAGAGAACATGTTTAAAGAACATTACTATCAAGATCATTATAATTACTTTAGCTAATCTATCCTTTAGGTCATCTAAGGTCTTTATTAGTAAAACATTAGAACCACGAGTATCGCTTTCTGCTACTTCAATCTTGCTGATAAATAATTCGTAAAGGCCAAATGAAAAAATAAGAAGAACTACCGCTAAAAGATAGTCATCTATCGCTCCAATAATACGTCCTACCAGGGCATCATGAAATGCACCATATGGTTCTGTGAAGTGACCCAACATGTAATTCCAGGCGTGAATAGCTATTCCTAATACATCATAGGTAGCTAAAAGAAAGAGAATAATAGCTGAAACCAAGCTGGCAATTACTGCTAAGATAACAATAAACTTACTATTCCACAAAAATGATTCAAATATCTTTTCTAACCAATTCATTTCTATATTTCTCCTTACCGAGTATCTTCTTCGTCATCCAATAAACGTTCAGCTATCAGCTTTTAGTTTTTTAACTTAGAAAGAATCACTTGTTTTTTCATTTATTTCACCGCCTTTGCAGGATTTTCTCTTCCTTTTTGCTGGCAACTGACCGCTGACTGCTGACTATATTTCCTACAAATCTACCGGCTTGACGCAACGAAAACCTATGTTATTAAATCTATAATCTGGCTTCATAAAACCTCTATAGTTACACTTACAACATTCTTCTCTATCAGCAAAAGAGCCACCTCTGATTACCTTATATCTCCCTTCTTTAACGCCAACAGGATTGATAATTACTCCTTTCTCATGGCATTGACTATAATAATTCCAATCATACCAATCCAGACACCATTCCCATATATTTCCAGCCAGATCAAAACATCCATAACAAGATCTTCCCTGCGGATAAGTAGCGACTGGAGAAGTTTTTCCTATGTTACTTCTTCCTCCATTACAAACATTATCCTTCCATTCATCACCCCAGGGATAAGCTTTTTTATTCTCTCTTCCCTCTACCCATCTTTCTCCTCGAGCTGTTTTTTCCCACTCTGCTTCCGTCGGTAGTCTTTTTTCTGCCCAATAAGCAAACATTAAAGCTTCATGCCAACTAATATTTACTACCGGCTGGTAAGGTTCATCAAAATCAGGCACAGGCTGATGGTCAGGATTAAACAGTTTATATTGAGCATTGGTAACAAGATACTTATCTACCCAATAATCACTTAAGAACACCACATGGATGGGGCTTTCACTTTCATACTCCTCTCCTCCCATCATAAACTCTCCTTTAGAAATTAGCACCATATCCTTAGGTGTATCTCCTTGGTAAAACAAATCTCTTTCAAAGGGTAATATCTTCATTATTTCTCTTGACTCAACTGGAGGATAGGATATTAATTTTCGATGATCTCTTCTCCAAAGCTTCTCTAATTATATTTATTACCTCTTCACTAGAGAAGGGCTTTTTTAAAACCCCAACCACTCCTATTTCCATAGCTTTCTCCAAGGTTTCTGGATTAACATTTCCTGAGATAATTATAGTAGTTGGATAATATTTCTTCATACTAGACATCTTCTTTAACCACTTTAAGCCATCTTCTTGATTTAAGAATAGATCTAACATTATAAGACTAATTTCTTCAGTAAGCAAAATCTTTTCTGCTTCGACTAATCTTTCTGCTAAAAATATTTTATATCCATAGTCCTTTAGTAAATTTCCTAAAGTAACTCTTACATTCTTTTCATCATCAATAATTAAGATACTATAACTCACTTTCTTCTCTCTGACTAGGTAAATAGACAATAAATTTAGTACCCTTGTTTTCTTTGCTTTCTACTTTAATCTTACCTTGATGTTCCTCAATAATGCTTTTGACAATAGATAATCCTAATCCCATTCCTCCCCATTTTTTACTATAATAAGGCTCAAAGATTAAAGACAAATCTTCTTCTTTAATCCCACAACCATTATCCACTACTTCTATTTTAATCATATTTTGGTCTTGTTCTGTCTTAAAAAAGACTATCCCTCCCTCGTACATCGACTCCACGCTATTCTTGGCTAAATTAGTAAAAGCTCTCTTCAGAGAATTTTTATCTAAAACCATCAAAGACAAATTCTTTGAAAACTCTCTATGAAATTCAACTTCAGGATATAACTTTTCCTGAATCTCGATTACCTCTTCTATTATTTTATTAATATTGTTTAATTTAAACTCTAATTTAGGTAACTTAGCAAATTCTGAAAACCCATGGGTAAGTCGGTATAGTTCTTCCACTTCTTCTAAGATAATCTGGCTACCTTCTTTTAAGATCTGTTCAAATTCAGGGTCCTTTTCTTCTTGTTTTCGAATAATTCTCTCTATAGATAATTTAATAGGCGTTAAAGGATTTTTTATTTCATGAGCTACCTTTTGAGCTACTGCCTGCCAAGTAGTTTCCTTTTCTGATTCAATAAGTTTCTTTTGAGCTTCGACTAAATCTTCTTTCCCTTTTTTAATTCTGGCTATCATATTATTAAAAGCCTTAGTTAATTTTACGATCTCATAAATCTTACTTCTTTCTCTTATTTGGCAATCTACATCTCCTAAGGATAGTTTTTTAGTTCCTTCTAATAAATACAGAATGGGGGTAGTAATAGCTTTAGAAATTAACCTTCCCGCCACTATAGCTACTATAACCATCAAAAATAAGACCAACAAAGATCCTATATAGATACTCTTCTCTATAGTTTCTTGGAAAAACTTTAACTTTTTATATTCTAGAGATAGTTTTTTTACAGACTCTTCTTGGCCTTTGGTCTTAATTAAGGATTGATCAATAAGTCTTTCTATGTCAGGATTAATGAATAATTTAATATTTTCTCTTAGTAAAATATTACTAATTAAGAATATAGGTAAGGCAGAAACAAGTGCTACGATTAAGAAGATAATGGTCAGCTTTATACGAAGTTTCATTTTTTCATAACCTCTGACTTTATCTTTGGAATTTGATTAGCCCAGTATTTCATCAAATCTAGCTCTAAATGAGAAATAGTCTTAATTTTACCTAATCTTGCCGAAATTTGATAGCAATAACCTTCTCCACTATTAATTTTCTCTAAAGGAAAAGAGATCTCTATGGTGTTCCAAAACTTTTTAGCTTCTTGAAAAGAAATAGCTTCCTCTTTTTTGCCATTAGCTACTATTTTATACTTCTTACTTATCAGGTCATAACTTATGGTTTTGGTAAGCATCTCACTTCTTACCACTTCTTTTCTCTTCCTTAACACTCTTATTTGCTCAATCGTATAATCTATCTTTACTAAAACCCCACTTTCAATTAATTCTATAAGTTCTTTAGCAGTAGCATTTCTTAATTCTGCCGAGAGATTATCCTTTATTTCCTCATGACAGACCACCAGAGAGACAAAATGAGGAATATCAGTAGAACGAAATATCACGGGCACTAAGAAAGTTTGAATAAGACTATAAATAAGAACAAATTTGCCTAACATTATCTCTAAGTTTTACCTTTCATCCTAACCATTTCTTTTTTTTATTAGTGGTCAAAAATTAATTCGAGGTCCTATAGAGACTATCACTCCTGACAGATCAATTTTTGGTGCTCCTTCTGCTACCTTGCCGGCTTGCTTTAAATTATCTATTTTGGCTTGAAGATAAAAAATGCTTGTTCCAATATCTATCCAGCGAGCTAATTTATAACTACCTTCTAAAATAATTTGATATCCTATGGTGTCTCCACTAACAAAAGCACTCTTAGTATAGTTTGTTTTGTCTTCACTGTCTTCACTTACTTCCCTTACTTCTTTCCATAAAGGTTCTATAAGTTTTTCATAGTCTACACCATACCAGCCTACTCCTGCTCCAATGGCATAGTTAAACTTTCCTTTGGGCACTTTATAAAAAGCATTTAGGGTGTGAAACCCTCCGCTTAAAAGTGCACTTTTGCATTTTTTGTTTTGGTCAGAAAAACCACTACTTTCACCATAAAACCAACTACCTATATAACCTAACTGGAGATATTCATAAAAAGTCCACCTAAGAGTTCCTCCACCCATTGTTAATCTTTTAATCTCACTTAATTGTAAGCTATTCTTCAAATCATCATTTAATTCTTTTAAAGATGGACTATAATAAATTGCCCAAAAAGGTGCCCCGCCAAATCCTCCATAATTAGGATCCAACCAAGCAGGAAGCTCATTTTGAGCCTTTGCTGTTGAATAACTTATTAAGATTACTAAGAACATTAAAGAGAATATCTTGCTTAACTTCATCTTAACCTCCAGGTGTTAAATAGATTTTTCTTTAAAAACTTATCATAGAAAATCATAGAAGTAATATAATTCTTAATCTTAAACTCGTCAAGGTTTTTTACAGCAATTCTAATTATGAAAATTTAGGTTCTTTCGTATTTATTGTGGATATCTCCTAGGATTTAACAAGCCTCAATGTTGTGATGCTTAATACTCAATCCCCTTTCTTCTCTGAATTCCCACATCATATGGATGCTTTATTGCTTCTATCCTGCTCACTAAGTCTGCTTTTTCAATGATTTTTTGTGATGCACCCCTGCCTGTCAGGACTAACTCCAGATTCTCCGGCTTAGCCTCCAATATATCCAATACCTCATCCTCTTTCAGAAAACCATCACGCAAGGAGATGTTTATCTCATCCAATATGAGCAGGTCGTATTTGTTTTCCCTGTACAGCCCTTTGATAACCCCTAATCCTTCAAGGCATTCATGCCGTATCTCATCAGCGGTAATATCCTTATGAAAATGTGGATGTTTTTTGGCAAAACCGAAGATATCTACACCGAGTTTTGTTAAAATCCCATGTTCAGCATATCCCCATCTTTCTGGTTCTTTATGAAAATAGATATAGCCGACCCGAAGGTTCTGTCCCCTTGCCCTTATTGCAAGCCCTATTGCCGCAGTTGTCTTACCCTTGCCATCACCTGTATAGATGTGGATTAAACCTTTCATGCCTGTCCTCCTCGTATGTATGCAATATGTAGAGACAGGTCTAAGATCTGTCTCTACTATTTTTTAAGATTATACCCGCGAGGGGTAATCATAAATTTACCCTTTACATAAGTTTTGGAATTGCCTATAATTATAGTTGTAAGCATGTCAACCTTCTCTGAAGAAAGCATTTCCTTAAGGGTAGTTATCTCTATTTCCTGGTTTTCTCGATATGCGTTCCTGACTATGCCTACCGGGGTCTGGGGGTTTCTGTGTCTCATCAAGATATTCCATGCAGATTTTAACGGCTCTATCCTCTTTTTACTTTTGGGATTATAAAGTACTATCACAAAATCTGCTTGTGCTGTCAGCTCAATCCGTTGTTCTATCAATGCCATATCTGTCAATAGGTCGCTTAAGGAGATAACGGCAAAATCATGCATCAATGGTGCGCCAAGCAAACCAGCACATCCGGAGGCAGCTGAAATCCCTGGAATTATCTCTATCTCAAGCCTGCCTATCTCCTCTTCACTTAAAAGCTCCAAAATCAGTCCTGCCATGCCATAGATACCGGCATCCCCGCTTGAGATAACACATACCCTTTTTCCTTCCAATGCCTTATTTATCGCCTTCTTTGCCCTTTTTATCTCCTCGGTCATGCCGGAAGAGATAATTTCCTTGTTATTTACCAGTTCCTTGAGGAGACTTACATAGGTTTTATACCCAACAATAACCTCGCACCCATCTATTGCCTCCCTTGCCCTTTGACACAAAAGACTCATATCACCGGGACCTATTCCTACAATACTCAGCCTTCCATGGCTATGGCTATAGTCACACCATTTAATTTCTGTTTTTTTACTATTAATCCCGCATTCCTGCCAGCTAATAATGCACATGGCTCACACACCCCCTTTAATCCAACATGTCGTTCAACAACATCACTATGAGATATTTCCCCATGGAAACATCTAATCTGTTCGTTTGGGATAAAGATCAGGGGAAGGTTTAGTTCCTCACATGCCTCTATCAACCCAATCTCACCCTTTTTCAGAGAGGCTGTTGCTGCCAACCGTATCCCTTCTATTTCTAACCCTTGTCTATCCAATGTGTTAAGGATGGCATCCCTTACCGTATCATGGGTTATCCCTTTCCGGCAGCCTATTCCAAGGATTAACCTCTTGCGAGCCTCTGTCCCTGTGGTAATAACAGGTATAGCATCCAATACAGCAGCCACCCTGAACGCAAGCTCATTTGCCCTGCCTTCGTGCCCGGAGAGTACGCTTATGGCAAATCGTCCGCTGGTATCCACGCAAACAATCGCCGGGTCAGTATGCTTACTCTTAATAAAAGGACTAATCACACGAACCACAATCCCTAACGCCGCAATAAATATCAATCCCTCGTATTTATGAAAGATACGAGCAACCATGCTTGCAAGAGATTCATTCTCATCCCTCTTAATAACCGTTATCCCATCAAGCCCTTTTAATAGCCGTTCTGCCAATGCCTCACCATGTTCATTTATCACCAAAACAGCAACCATCATTTCTGTCCTACCCGATAAAGGTGCGTGAATTCCTGAGCATAGAGCCTGCTTTTCTCAAACCCTTCCCTTTTCAGCACATCCCCTACGATAATCAATGCCTGCCTTTTTATCCCTTCATTCTTCACCTTATCGCTAATATCTGCAAGTGTACCCCTGATTATCCTCTCATCATCCCATGATGCCTTATAGACTACGGCTACGGGTGTTGTTTTCTCATAGCCGCAAGCAATCTTATCAACAATCTCATCTATCCTGTCTACACTCAAGAAAATAATAAGGGTCGCTTTTATCTGAGCAAGCCTTGCTATATCCTCGTTATCCGGCACAGCCGTTCTTCCGGAAGCCCTGGTGATGATTACTGTTTGACTTATCCCGGGGAGGGTCAGCTCTTGTTTCAGGGCAGCGGCAGCAGCACAAAATGAGCTTACACCAGGGACAACCTCATACTCAATTCCTTGTTCCTCACACCACTCTATCTGTTCAGCAATAGCACTGTACAGGGATGTATCCCCAGTATGGATTCGGGCTATAGCAGCGTCTGTGTCCTTATATTGCCTATATATTCCCACAACCTCTTCTAAGGTCATGGCAGCAGAATTGTATATCTGAACAGCTTTATTATGGGCAAATTCAAGTATCTTCTCATTAACTAAAGAGCCGGCGTAGATAATAATATCTGCGTTTTCTATAACCCTTTTGCCTTTTAATGTTAACAATTCAGGGTCACCAGGACCTGCACCAATAAAATAAACCTTAGCCACTTTTTAGTACCTCCATATCAGGTAAGGTAAGCGTTCAGCCGTCAGCTATCAGCAGTCAGAGAGAGCACCATTTCGAATTTCGAATTGCGAATTGCGAATCTGAAGAAACAGAACAGAATCTCAAATTGTGAATTGCATGGAGCACCCCTGGCAGAAATTGCGAATCTGTTCCATTTCTACAGATTCACAATTCGAGATTCGAGATTCGCGATCTTACTATCACCATTGAAAAATAATTCAAATCCCCTGCCCTTACATCCCTGATGTCCTTAAATATTGCCTCATCTTCCATTCCTGCCCTTGAGATATATGTTGCCCTATCCAGCATACCCATAGAGGTAAGGGCTTTTACAATATCGCCAAATACCTTGTGAACCTTCATAAGTATAACAGTATCAAATTGTTGCAGCGTTTTCTTCAAATTGTCTATTGTCAAGGGTGCTGCCGCATAATTTGCCGGGAGGATGGCAATCTTTTCATCAGCAAGACCAAGGGGTATCTTTAGCCTTGATGCGGCTGCAGTTATGGATGATACGCCAGGGATTATCTGAATATCCATCCCAGACCTGAGTTCAAGCAGCCTATCGCAGATATAAAAGAATGTGCTGTAAAGGGTAGGGTCACCAAGTGTAATAAATGCCACATCCATTCCCTTATTAATCCTGTCAAGGATTGAGTCTGCTATCTTTTGCCATCCTGCATCCATCTCACAAGAGTCAGATGACAGATTTTTTTCTTCATCTGCCTCCTGCCTCCTTGTCTTTCTCATCGGGAAATATGCAGAGATAATCTCCTTGCCTTCAAGGTTCAATGCCCCCTCTACAATAGACAAGGCAAGGCTTTTGCCTTCTTCCCTGCCCATAGGAACACAGATACAGGAGACGCGATTAAGAATCCGTATTGCTTTCAGGGTCAATAATTCAGGATCCCCAGGTCCTACCCCTATAACAAAAAGGCTGGCTCTGGATTTTGTCTCAAGGGTTTGGTGTTTGGAACCAGAATTCTGAAGCTTGAGAATAACCACACTTGGTTCTGAAAAAGCCGCATCAATAAACCCTTGCGGTTTTCCCTCTACAACCCTTTCATCCTTGCAGCCTAATCTTTCACAAACATACATTGTTATTGGAAGGTTGTCGGTAAGGGGTGAGGTATCGAGTATCTTTGCTATGACAGAAGGGGTAGTCATTCTGTCTGTAAGAATAGCCATCTTGTTGTGTTTTATAAGGAATGACGGCACATCCCGTATTCCATATCCAAGCCTTTTTGGGTCAGAGATTCCATGAAGACTCATCAGGAAGGCATCATCCCATGTCTCCCGTATCCTTGCAAATGCCGCCTGAATACTCGATAAATCAGGAAGTATCTCCACCATCTCCCTTCCAAACTCACCTATAATCTTCCTGCCAATCCCAAAGAACAACGGATCCCCGGAGCAAAGAATGGTAATGATTGCTGAGGGTTGGCAGGAAAGGGCAGAGCGAATGGCGTTGATAATTTTACCTACGGCTATCACTGTTACCTTGTCTTTGGGAAAATTGGGAAAATTACCGATATCCTCGTTTTTCAGCAGGACATCAAGAAGCCTGTCAGATGGGAGAATAATCATTGTTGAATTGCAAATTATCTCCCTTGCCCTTGCATCAAAGGGTCGATAACCAATACCAATAAGATAGATTTTACCCATCATACCTTCCTTAAAATATATGTGTCCATCAGCCAACCCTTTTCCTTTTTAGCCTCACCCTTTAATCTTTTAATCTCCTCGATTACATCCCTTAATTTCCCGGAGATTAAGATTTCATCTTCGGTCCCCAGATAGCCTCCCCAGTAAATATCAATATCGGTCTCCTGAAAGCGTTTATAGGCAGAATAGGAATCCAACATGACAATGGCATTTGTAACCTCATCAGCCGAATATTCTTTCAATTTTCTGCCGGTAGTAATCACAATTGGCTCCCCGATACGATTTAGGGGAATTTTATGCCTTGCAGTCAAAACCTGAATACTGGTTATTCCTGGTATCACCTCATACTCAAAATCTATTATTCCTTCTCTAAGTATGTGTTGTATCATTTCTAAATGTCCATCATATAACGAAGGGTCGCCCCAGACAAGGATAGCCCCGTTTTCATCTTCATTCATCTCATTTTTGATTAATCCGGCAATAACTGCTGATGTTTCCTGACGCCACACCTTAATCTCCTCAGAATATGGCTTGCAACCCTTTTTGCGTCCGGGAATCTTTGCGATTACAACCCTATATGTACCACTATCCAGATACTTTTCTAATATCTCCTTCCTTATCTCAAGAAGCTCTTTTCTGCCCCGTCCTTCTTTGTCTAAGAGGAAAAAGACATCTACCTTTTTCATCGTGTTTATCGCCTGAACAGTAAGGTAATCAGGGCTACCAGGCCCAATTCCAATAAGATATATCTTCTTCATCATTCACCGCCTTTTTCTCTCAAGCATGTTGCAAAGAGTGTGCCATTTCCATCTTCGGGAATATCCTTTAATGGAAGAGCAGTAACATTATCAGCAAGTCTGTAAACTTCTTTGCCGGGATATACCACCCAGAGATGTTCAATCTTTAGATTTTCCAAAGCAATCTTCATGGATTTCGTCAACCGAGGGGCATCTACATATTTAAATTCAACGCCCCAGTTTTTCCCTCTATGCTGCCAGAATAAATCTATCTCAGCGCCTGAGTGGGTACTCCAGAAATAAAACTCCTGCTCTCTTTTTCCAACGCTTCGGCATACACACTCTAAGGCAAAGCCTTCCCATGAAGTACCCAGTTTATTATGCAGATAAAGCTGGCTTAAGGTTTCAATACCTATGAGAGAATGAAACAAGCCTGAGTCTTGAAGGAATATTTTGGGTCTTTTAACAAGCCGTTTCCCAATGTTAAGATACCATGGCGGCAAAATCCTTACCATGAAGGTCCCTGCCAAAATCTCAAGATATTTTCGGACTGTCATATCGGAGATTCCAAAAGAGCGGGCAACCTCCGAATAATTAATGATTTGCCCATGGTAGTGGCTGATCATAGTCCAAAACCGCCTGAGCGTATAAGCTGGAATATTGATACCTAATTGCGGTATATCTCGTTCAAGAAATGTCGTAATGTAGTTTTCCCGCCAGAGCGTGCTTTGTTCCTCGGTTTCAGCCATGTAGGAGTCAGGTAATCCACCCCGAATCCAAAGTCTAAAAATGTTTTCCCGGCTAACATCGTCTATCCTGAACCCACCAAGATAATAGTAACCAATCCTGCCGGCAAGCGATTCGGAACTCTGCCTTATCAGATTACCTGAAACATTGCCAAGTATTAAATATTTCTGGCTGGGGTTGTTATCCACCAGATAACGAATGATAGGAAATAAATTCGGTAGCCGTTGAATTTCATCAATAACAATTAATCCTTTCAAGTCTTCAAGTGCAAGCTGTGGTTGTTCCAACCTGGCAATATCTCTCGGATTTTCAAGATCAAAATAATGACTATAATCAAATCCCCGAGCTATGGTTGTTTTTCCGCACTGACGAGGTCCCAGTATTGCAGTAACCGGAAACATACCGATTCGCTTTAAGATATTCTGAAAATCAATCTTCCTCTCAATTATCTTCATCATAAAAGCCCTCTAACCGTTCAGCTATCAGCAGTCAGCGGATGAAGGCTGACACCTGAACGGTTACAAAGGATACCATAACATCATTGAAATATCAAGCAGAAAATATGATTTTTCAAGCAATGTGCAATTCCTTCTTAGGCATATAGTATCTACTCAATTATGATGGGGAAGGTCGGTAACCGGTAATCGGTAAATGGTAATCGGTAAGAGAAACAATTACCTGATTACCTGCTTACCCGATCACCCGATAACTGATTACCGATTACCACGATTTATTGAGAAGATACTGCATATAATCTTAATATCTCCCTTCTCGCCTCACCAATTGTGAGTGGGATTCTACCAAATGGAATATTATCCTCATGCTTCAATCTATAAATCAACTCTGCCATTTGAGGCAATCTTAGCCTTACATTCTCCATATCCTCCGGTGCGGTAAATACATCCTCAGGAGTGCCGCCTCTGACAATATGCCCCTTGCTCAAAATATAAAGCCTGTCAAGGAATAAAGGGACAAGGTCAACTGAGTGTGTCGCCATAACAATGGTAACGCCATTTTCCTTATTTAACCTTGTCAGGAGATTCATCATTTTATATTCACCCATTGGGTCAAGTCCGGCAGTCGGCTCATCAAGGAGCAATATCTCGTGTCCCATAGATAAAAGTCCGGCAATACATGCCCGTTTCTTTTGCCCAAAACTAAGATTGTGGATTGATTTTCCTGCATAATCGTCCATCTCAACAGCCTTTAGTGCCTCCTTAACACGGCTGATAACCTCATCTTCCGCAAACCCCATATTTATTGGTCCAAATGCCACATCCTCAAAGACGCTTGTAGCAAAGAGCTGGTCATCAGGGTTTTGAAAGACAAGCCCGATTTTTTTATATATCTCCTTTGGCGATAGCTTTTTAATGTTAACACCGTCAAGAAGGATATTTCCCTCAATATCTTTTAACAGTCCGTCTATTGCCTTTAGCAGGGTTGTTTTCCCTGAGCCGTTTGAGCCGAGAATGCCTGTAAACTCTCCCCTTTTTATCTCAAGGCTTATGTCAGACAAGGCTATTGTCCCATCCGGATATTTGAACGAGTTTATCTGAACAGACAATCTTCTGACTTCTGACTCCTGACTTCTGTATTCTGATTTCACATCTTCCATACAACCCCCACAACAATAACGAACAGGACAGAGAATATAACCTCAACAGTTTTGAAGGGTTTGTGCTTGAGTATCGGTATGTTACCGTCATAACCCCTTTGAATCATGGCTACTGTGATATGGTGGCTATGGTCAAATGCCTTAAGAATGAGAGAGCCTGTAAGGGTGCCGAATGAACCCAATCCACACTTTATATTGGAGTATCCAAGTCGATTCTTCTGGGCGTTATAAATAACCATTGCATCCTCAAGGAGAACAAAAATATACCTGTAGGCAAACATCAATATCTCAATAAATCCTTGCGGAACTCTCATCCAGGAAAGTCCTGCTGCAAACTCCACAAACGGCATAGAAAAGCTCATAAAAACAACAATTGATACCGCACCCAGAATTCTGCTTGCTATCATTAAGCCCTCTATCAATCCATCGCTATGCCCAAAGATTTTTATGCCCATAATATCCAATGAGAATAACACATCGCTTCCAGAGAAAAAGAATTTCAACAAGACTATTATTGAGGCGATAAAGACAGGCTCTAAAAATCTCAGGACAAAGACCCTCAAGGGTATCCGTATCCTTATGCAGAGAGCAAGACAAAGGATTGTCATGAATATTGGGAGGACAAATCCCTTATAGCTTAGAACCATGGCAAGAATAGCCAGACTGATCATGATCTTTATCCTTGCATCGATTTTTGAAAGCAGAGAACGGTTACGACCATTCCCTGCGGTAAAGTATTCTGAAAATATTTCCATAATCTTTATAGGTAAGTATTCAGCGGTCAGGTATCAGCACTCAGCCAGAACCAGGAAAATCAAACGCAAAGATGAACTCCACAATTTTACACTTTCTTGCTTTTCTGCTCTAACATCGCTAAAAATTGATACCTGACCGCTGATAGCTGAACGCTTACTTAATTTTTAATTTTTCTCCTTCTGAATCCCAAAGCAATAAGCCCAATAAATACCAGAAATCCAGCAAGAAACAAATACGGGATTGGGGCAGATGAGCCCCCTGCAGCAGCAACATCCTTCATCTCATAGCCCTTAATAACCTTTGCTGTCTTCCCGCCGGGTGTGGATGTCTTCCTTTCGGGTGCTCCAGTTTGCCTGTTTACCTTCTGCTTTCTATCTTCTGCCGACTGCCGACTGCCGACTGCCTCCTGCCTACTGCTTACTGCCGACTGCCGACTGCCATCTGCCTGCAAACCGCGTATCGCCCTGGTTGCCTTCATAAGCCCATTGGCATCACCCTTTAGCCCAGGCACAGACATCAATACCCCTGTGGTAAATTTTGTCAGGGATGGATTGTTGCAGGTATGGTCGCAGCAGGCAAGACCAACCTCTTTTACGGTTTCTGCATATTCTTTGGCAAGCGTTTCTATTACCCTTTCGTCAGGCTTCCAGTATTTCTTTCTCACTGTCTCAAGCATCCTGGCTACAATGGATTGATATGCCCACATATTCTTTGAGCCGCGAAACATATCCTTTATCCCCAACTTGTTTCTATCCAACACATAGGTCTCATACATCTCGTTCCACTTGGCGGCATCGACAGCCTCAGGCACGGTTACCTGCCATCCCCAGAGGTGTCCTGTTACCATATCTATAAACCTTGTCCCTGCATATCCTTCCTTCATCATTGCCTTTATCCATTCGGGGTTCAGATACCTTGTCCTCATCTCCCTGCCCATCATCTTTTCAAGGGTTTCTTGCTTGGGCATCCTCGGATTTGCCATGTTGGTAACATAAACCTCTGGTGTCTTACCGTCTATTGCCCGAATTGCCATTGCCGTACCGCCAAGATATTGGAAGAAATCGTCGTTATCTAATGTTTGATAGACATTTCCTGAACGGCTGTGAACAGCCATCTTAGAGCCTGAAAGGGCATTCTTAAATACCTCAAGGCTAATATCCTTGTAATCCCTCTCTATTTTTTCTCCCCAGAATCCCTGTCCATAGAGATGGCTCATTCTCATAAAATACACATCAGCTACCTGCTTTTCATTATCCCATGTATCAGACAAAGGGATGACAGTAGATAGATTTGTTCCGTAAGCACCTGAAGGCACGGTAAATAATCTTACCCGTGCTATCCGCTCTGCCATATCCTCATGAATACCCTTTTTCATCAGCATCTTTTTTGTTCTCAGCACATTTGCCCTTAAAATATTGTCATCCTCATCCTGCTCTTTTGCCAAGCTCACAGCCTTGTCAAGTAATACCATAAGGTTGGAAAATAAATCCCTGTAAAGCCCCGATGGAACAATGGTTACATCTATCCTTCCCCGTTCGAGTTCTTCCCTTGAAATAGCCTCAACCCCGATAACCTTTCCCCTTTCATCCCATTTTGGCTTTATTCCCATAAGATACATAATCTGCGATTCCATCACCCCTTCATGCCTTATAGTCTCCACGCCCCATAGATTAAAGGTGAGTTTGTCAGGGTATTCGCTGTGCCTCTGCTTGTAGCCTTCAATCAATTCCTTTGCCAGATTTACCCCCATTTTATATGCATCCGGTGAGGGTATCTTGCGCGGGTCAAAGGAATAGAAGTTTTTACCTGTAGGAAGTGAGTCTGGATTCCTTATGGGGTCGTTACCCTGCCCTGCTGTGATATATCTACCGCTAAGGGCAGCTATAAATGAGTCAAGTTCCCTTTGTCCGCTTATGGCTATCCTCTCCTCCAATTCTGCCAGCCGTCTTTCCTTCTCTTCCTTACCCAACCCCTCCTCAATGGAAAGAATTGCCTCTGCTGTGCTTTTCCTGTATTTCTCCTCTGGAGATTTTCCAAAGGTATGCAATCCAAATGGTGTTTGCTTCTCTGCTATCTCCTTTATGTAATGTTCGAGTATCTCTACCTCTTTTCCTGACTTTATTGCCTCAATCTTCAGGTCAGTCAATATGCCCATCCTTAGGCTGAGTTTATTAATCTCTTCAAGCCTCAACTCAGCCAATGTCTGGCTTTTATCATTTGCCACAAGATAATCATTGATAGATGCTGCCAATTCTTTTAATTCATTGTTCAGCCCTGCCGTATCAAATGGCGGGGTCATATGGTCAATGATAACTGCCATGCCTCGCCTCTTTGCCTGTAGCCCCTCACCAACATCATCCACAATATAGGGATAGATATTTGGCATGTCCTGTATCAATATCTCTGGCGGGTCTTCATTGGTAAACCCAACCTCTTTACCTGAAAGCCATTCATGGGTGCCGTGAGTGCCGATATGAGCAACTGCATCTGCCCCAAAGGTTTTCTTGAGCCAGAGATAAAAGGCTATGTATTGATGGTGCGGCGGAAGGGTAACGGCGTGATATAATTTTTTTACATCCTGTTCCCAGCCGCGGGAGGGTTGTGGGGTAAAGAGTATGTTGCCGTATCTTACCTGAGGGATAACAATATTCCCCTGCCAGAGCATAATTTTATTATTTTCTATTGTGCCCCAGCTTTTAAGAACAGACGCCTTGAACCCTTTAGGCAGTTCCTCAAACCATTGCTTATAGACATTAATAGGGATAAGTACTGCCTGACCACTTTCGGCTAATTTGTCAATCTCTCCTTGAGCCCAATTGCCAATATTCCTGCCATAGCTATGAATATCATTAAAGAGTTCATCCTTGCTTTTTGGATGGTTTTCTCCCCCTGTATCGTATCCCTCTGCCTTTAACCGGTTCAGTATCTCAAGCAGACTCTCAGGCAGGACATTAAGGTATGATGCCCCAATATTCTGTTTGCCGGGCGGATAATTATAATAGATAATTGCCACCTTTTTGTCTTGGTTTGGTTTATTCTGAAGATTTATCCATGCCTTAACCCTGTCTGTAAGCATTTTTATCCGCTCAAGGATAGGCTGCTTCCTTATGTATTCAATCCCTGTCTCCCTATCAATCATTTTTTCCTTTGAGGCAATTACTGTGGGCTGAATAATTCCAGCCATTTCAGGGATGGCTACCTGCCATGTCCGCTCAAGAATATCCAGCCCAACAGGGGATTTTCTCCATTCATCATTTGATTGGGTATAAAGGGTTATGGCGTCAATAACAGGCACATTGAGCCGACAAAACAATGGTACCGCCCTTTGAGCGTCCACACCTATTTTCAGAGACATGCCGACAACGGCATCTATCCGTCCCTTGCCTCTTTCATCAAAGAAAAATCTCTCAATCGCATTTTCAGATGGATAGCCGTACACAGGCAGAACATTAAAGCCTTCTTTCTCAAGACTTGCTATAACCGCATCTACATGTGCCATGTTATCAGAATCAAGTGAGCTTTTATAAAAGGTGAGCCCTATCCATTTATTATGGGCATACGATTGGTGTGATTGAGAGTAAGATTTCATAAATTCGTCAAAATTATCCGCAGCCCTTTTTCCTCCTTTTTCCTGCTTAAGATAAATGCCAAAATCAGGAACAATCAAAGGCTTTTTGTACTTAATATTGAGTCCAAAATCCCTGCTTAAAACAAAAAGTACCATATTTTTTATATTTTCAAAGCCATTCTCCTTGTAGTATAGCCCAACCATTTTATCGTCTATAATTCCCATATTATGATGTTCTTTGGTGTAGCTCCCACCCAGCCCATAGACCTTACCGCCATTTTTTATTACCTGTTCAATATAGGGCTTTGCCAATTCTACTGCCTGTCTGTCCATTATAAGGAGGAAAAAGACGACCCTTGAATTTGCAATATCTTTTGCAACACTTGGGTTATTCTTAATGGAATGGGTTGTATAGACATTGAAGCCTATTTTTTCCCTCTTAACATCTTGCGGGTATTCCTTTTCTATTGCCTTGACTACATCTATGGCTATTTTTGAATGGCTGTCGCCCATGAGAAAGCTGACCGTTAGCGGCTGGGCATGGGCAGGGCACAGGAAGCAGGGGAACAGAATCCAGAATCCAGAAGTCAGAATCCAGAATAAAGATAGAAACAATCGGACTCCTGTATTCTGACTCCTGACTCCTGACTCCTGTCTCCTGTCTTCTGTATTCTTCTTCTTATTCCGGTACATAAACCACCTTTCCATTCTTTAGCTGATATGCAATTCCAAGTCTCGTGCCTTCACCGCTTAGCTGCGTATCAGTTACCTTTTTCACCTTAATCTCTTTGCCCTTCTTGGTAATTATCTCTATCTGACCGTCAGCGGTCTTTTTGGTAATGGTTACCTCTGATTTTGGGTCCAGCAGGTCAACCATATCATAAGCCATAAATAAGGCAATCATCATGCTGACAATAAAGACTACGCTGGCGTCGAAAAGATTTGCCACTCCGGCAATAGGGTCCTCAAGCAGCTGTTCGTATTTTTCAAATCTTTTGTGTCTTTTCAAAAATCTCATGCTTAGCTCCTGATTTGTAATAGTTCAGCTAACCGCAAAGGCGCAGAGACGCAGAGAAAAACTTAAAGTTTATTGGCTATACGCTTAATTCCATTCCTTAAGACAGAAATATTGAAATTGATCAATAGGCTGCACCAAGAAAGTCTTTTTCCTGTGTCTGATTAATTTCCATACTCTGTGCCTCTGCGTCTCTGCGGTGAACCATTACCTTGATTTTACATCTGCATTTCGCAGCGTCAGCTCTGTAAGATATTCCATCTCCCTCATATCAGCTCTGAGCCATTTTTCTTTTACTATAGACATAAGATATGCGGCCACGCTACAGGCAAGTCCCACAACAACGGTTGTAAATGCAGTTACCATACTTCCAGCCATTTTAGGCATATCACCCTGTGCCATGGCAGAAAGGGCAATGCCCATAGGTATCAATGTCCCCATGAGACCAAGGGCAGGTCCAACCCGAATGGCAAATCTAACCCTATCCAATGATTTGACCAAATCAAGCTCTGCTGACTGAAGGAGTCTCTCCAGCTTGATGTCTAATTCCGCTGCCTTGTCTTTGCACTCACATTCAAGCATCAATTGATACCTGCGTAATGGCAGTGATATACCCTGCACCCTCTCGATATATTCACGCAAGAATCCCCCAAACGAAATAACCATCCAGAATGTAAGCAAAGCAATCCCGGCAACCACCGGGTAAAAAAGGACAGAGGAGACGATATACAGATATGTCTCAAGTCCCGCAAGAATATTCATTGTTTAATCCCCCCTTGTGTTCTCTTTGCGAAAAACCCAATCAGCATTGCTGAAAAAAGCAGAGCAAATACCCCAATACTATTATTCAAATCAATATTGTTTGTCCCTGTTAGAAACGATCCGTATATCCCCTTTGCCTCTTCAATCTTTGGCGGTAGAACCAGTGTTGCAAGAAAATAAAGACCTATGCCTATCATACTCAGTCCAATGTTCACATTTGAATTACTGATGCAATTCATCCTTATCATGATAATGATAAGAAGGGTTAAAACAACAAAGGATGTGCCAATGCACAATCCCACAACTGGTGCAGGGAGTTTAATCACATTTAATGCTGCCCATGTAGAAAAGGTTATAGCAGCAACGCAAACAGGGCAGGGAATCCACAGAAATATTGCAGAGTATTTAGAGCAATGCTTGTGCTTTGTATTGTGCAGTAGATATATCCCCCATATCATCAATCCTGTTGCCATCAGCATGTGAAGGTATGGACCCTTTCTTAACACAGGCTCAAACAACTGGAACAGGCGACCTGAAAATGTCGCGATAAGTACAAAGGCAGCAAGATAACACAAGAGAATCAAGACTATGCCTTTTTTCCTTAGCCCTCCAAACCCAAGCCCAAAGCCAACCTTAACAGCAAATATGCTTAAGGTAAAGAGCATTCCGCCAATCCATAGAATAATGCTTAAATCCATGTTATTATCCCTCTAACCTAAAGGCTATATTTACCCTTAGACTCAACTCCTCTCTCTTTAGTCCCTCTGGAATACACAAAAATGGGCTTGCCTTCTTTACGCTCATGACAGCCTCATCATCCAGAATTTTGCAGCCTGATGAAGCGGCTATCTCAACATTCTTTAATCTTCCATCATTAGAAATACAAAATTGAACCCTTACCACCCCTTCAATCTCTTTTCTTCTTGCAACCTGAGGGTATTTTTTATTTCTTTCTATCTTTGCCTTAACCTTAACTGTATATTCCTGCAGCAAATTATCTTTAATAATCCCCTCTTGAGAGGGGTGGCTGCGAAGCAGACGGGGTGTGTTATCCCCTATAATCCGGGATTGTAATGGTTCAATGCCCTGAAATTCTTCTGCACAGGGCATACCCTGAACAGCACAGCTTTCTGTAGGGCTCGGTCCCTGACCGAGCCTATTTTCTTCTACTGCCTGAGTTTCAGCCGCACATGTGAGTACATGAGGTGTATCAAGTAAGGTTTTAGACAGTACTTGTGGATCCAGCATCTCATTTGTCACAGCAGGACTTGAGGTTTCGGTCAATGTCTGTGGTATCTCCTTCGGCATAGGAGCTGCCTCTGTTTTATGTAATGCCTGCGTTCTATGCAGCTGGACATCTTTAGCATCAGCTTGCATGCCCTTATCGTCCAAATTTTCTAGTAGTGAAACCATTATCAATCTCTCGGTATTCTTTTGCACCTGATCAGGATTACTGAAAATATTTCCCATCGTAAAAAAAATGATGTGCAATAAAGCAGAGATGATGAGACTACGATTCATCTTTTCCTTTTCCTTCTTGCTGCAATAATGCTACTCCTTCGGGGTTGCTTATTTTTTCCTTCCATCTTCTGTATTTAATCCCGAAGGAGTAGCATTATTATAGCATTCATTAATTAATCAACTATAATTATTTTATCTGTTGGTGCTGCTTCCCATGCAACACAAGATTTGTTTATACCCATAAAACCGAAAACTATCAATATATGGATTAGGGCAGATATTAGAATAGATACCTGAATGCCTGAGTAGTTACTCATAATTCATAATTCCCTTCACCATTACCTGTAATGTTTGGAGGATCTCACTATACTCAACATTCACCTCTACCTCATACGCCTCCAGGAGATTTTTGGGGGTAAGTACTTGTTGAGAAATACCATCACACAGAATCCTGTGATTATGCAATAAGATGAGCCTGTCGCAGAATCTTG
>Ga0180009_10000432_pt1 | contig 59095 bp, 58 predicted proteins | sample OS_PC_MetaG_FD_123537 | JGI IMG/M metagenome (GOLD analysis project Ga0180009, IMG submission 123537) | Groundwater microbial communities from the Aspo Hard Rock Laboratory (HRL) deep subsurface site, Sweden - OS_PC_MetaG | ecosystem: Environmental > Aquatic > Deep subsurface > Groundwater... | reverse complement strand
TATATTTAATCGGTTACGCGGTTAACGCAGTTATTTAAGTTTTATTTTAATTTATCGTTACTTTTTAGCAATAAATAATAGATAAATCTGTTAATCATTACTATAGTCCAAAGGGATGAAAAAAGGACTACATTTAGGTAGGGTTAATTCGAATTAAATTTAGGATGAGTGTTGTTTGAAATGAAACTGTTATTTGAAACTTTATTTTAAGAAACTTTTAAAATGAAGTTCAATCTTGTTATGATAAATTCAAAATCCAGAAAATCTTCAAATACCGTAAAAAAGATTTTTGCGTACATTTTCGCATTTGTTTTATATAAATTTTGTTTCGAGAATTTTCTTTGCGTCTTCTAATTGAGTTTCATAAACTGTAATGCGGACGCCCTCAAATATACTAGAGTGTTGAATAAATTCTTTGTTTCTTCTTTTTAGTATATCTGCTTTTATCCCCGATTTGCCAAGATGATTTTTTGCAATTATAGCGTACGACTCATTTTCAAATTCGCCTACAATAACTTTATTCCGTATCATTTTGTCCCTCCTTTACTCACTCATTTCTTTTCCCAAATATTACCCAACCTAATAACAAACTTAATAATAGAGCAACGCCAGTAGGGACCCACAACCAACTTATATTGTTCATTACTCCGTTATTATAAATCCCGCTGTCCATCATTGTCATTGTAATCGCTCCGCCGCAGAAAAGCAAAAATATTATAACCACAATTATGAATGCAAGAACAAGCGGTGTGTTGCTTGTTGTTTTCATTTTATTAATCTCCTATTCTAAAATCAAACAAATTTATATTAGCGATGTGTAATCAAACTACAAAGAGATTAAAGCTGTATCAATCGCTCAAAGGGATGAAAAAGGAACTACATCTTTGTGGTTAGAGAAAAGAATAAATATTAAATGAATTAATGAAAAATTATTTCGTCCAATAAGGACATAAACCGGACAATTAGTAAGAAAAACATTTTACTCATATCACCAATTATGATAATTCTATTTTTCATAATTGGTGATATATATTTTCCAATAAATTGTTGACACAAAGGGCAGATTTGCTTATTGAAAAATCTGGATTAAAACAATTATAAAAATGGAAATGAAGAAGATTGGTTTTCATTTTAATATAATTTTTATTCGATAAAACTTTAATTGGCAAATAATTCTTATTTGCTGCTTTTGGGAATATCGTGTTTAATTTTACTCCACATTTTTGAGAAGTCGGATTTGCTGGAATCAAAAGTCGGACTTTCAGAATTATGACATCCTTTGCATAAAGCAATCCTTTCTTTAGCTGTAGCAAACACTCTGAGACCATTTTTTTCGGCATCTTTTATATTTTTCATAATTTTAATGTTCTTATAGTCAGATCCCGCTCCATGGCATGTCTCACATTGTACGCCATCTTCCATTTTGAATTTTGCTGTTTTTAATGATGCATTAATATTGTATCCGCTAACGTGACATTTTAAGCAGGCTTCACTTAATATTGCGTTTGTTGATAATCCTTTTGCTTTAGCAATACTATCTGCTTCAGCTGTTTTTAGAGTTTCGTAGGCTTTGGAATGAGCGCTGGCTTTCCAGATATCAAATTGTTTACCTTGTTTTTCAGATTTGTGGCACACGCCGCAAGTCTCAGCACCTACATATGAATGGCTTGCAAGGGAATCCTGTGCCATTATTGCTGGAACTGCGAACAAAATAATTATAACCGCAATTTTCTTAAACATTTTTTCTCCTTCTGTTTTGTTTAATTAGGCTGCCGATCTATTTTTCATCCGCATGCGCAATTCGTATTATTTCTTGAGTAATCTCCTCAGGTGAAAGAATAAAATCTATAAACCCGCTTGCTATCGCACTCTCGGGCATATCCGGCTGCTTGGCTGTGTCGAGTTTCTGTGCGATAGTAATTCCTCCTACTTCCTTTATGCCACTAAGTGCCGCTGCGCCATCACCATCATATCCGGAGACAATGACAGCGATAAGTTTGCCATCCCAGTTTAATGTTAGTGAACGCAAGAAAACAGTAATCACATCGGGCCATCCCCTTAACTTTGATATGGGCTTTAAGCGGAACTCTCCATCAAGAATGTGCAGTTCACGCTTTTGCGGGATGACGAAAACATGGTTCAGTTCGATAATTAATTTTTCTGTTATCAGTTCAACCGGCATCTTTGTGTAGAGCGGAAGAATCTCATGAAGCATGGTCGCCACATTTCTCAGGTGATTTACGATGACGATAGCAACACCCATATCGGCCGGCATATGCCTTAATAACCGGATATACGCATCAAGACCGCCGGCTGAACCGCCCACACAAACGATAGGAAAGTTATTTGCAAAATCATTAGCTGGCATTGACATTCACTCCAGAGTTTCGTCTTTTTCTTATTATATAATTTTCCCGACAAGTCTTAGCGGTTCTTCAAAGCATCGACGGGAGTACGATTGAAATAATACTACAAACAACCTTCCATAATTCCTTAGCTGGCAGTCTGAAAGTTAGTTTTAATTCTTTTGTAGCTTAAAATATTTTTGAACTTTTGCTACTATCTGGTTGTCGGTCAAATTATCTGCCGTTTCTATATCAATTATGAGTCTATTTTTTATTTCTTTTTCAAGACGTTTCTTAAGCTCATTTTTTGCATCCCCAGGACCAAAAATAAAAATAGATTCTGCCTCACGTACAAATTTAATTACCTCATCATAGTATATGTTAATGTATTTTGTAAATCGTCTATCGCGAATGTCATCTTCAGAGTCTTTATTCGTCGCCCCGTCAGTTAGCGCATCATTTTCAATATTGGAATTGATTCGATCTGTTTTCACTTCGTCTTTAGTGAGACTTACAATAATTGCATTCCTCTGATCTATCCATAAACCCACATTTGTTTTCATATAAATTATTTTCTCCTATTGCTAATGATGTAGAACAACATCAATTCATTTAATTATTTTTTACAGTATCAATAAGCAATTCTTATTAACATCATTTTCTTTCAATGAAATATTATGAAGAAATCTATTTGAAATAAATAGACCAAAAGGACGAAAAAAGGACTACATCTTTTAACAAGTTTATTAAAAGAAAACTTCTATCAACAAAACAGGGTAAGTATGATTGTAGTAGTGATATGGGAAATAGATCTCGATTTTTTAAAATTCCATTTTCATTCTATTGTTACGATGGTAGGAATTGAAACTTTAGATTTATTGAAGTGATAATATGTTACGTTTTGATGAAACGCATTAAATTTCTTCCCGTCTTCCTGTGATGTGTTGGGATAAAACCCGAACATAAACTGAAATGCCGGGAAAATAAGATGTTCATTTTTTATCCTGAAGCCAATTCCATATCCTTGATAAAGCTTACTAGTAAATAATGTATTATTATTTGAAGAGATCAGGCCAAGATCAGCAAACGTAATAAAAGCCAATTTAAAACCTAATAATTGAAATGGAGCAAAAATATCAACTTCGTAATTCAGTACCAACTTTTTTGCTCCTTTTAAGTAGTTGTCCGAAAAACCCCTTATTCCACCTTCATTATTAATGTTCAGAATATCATGTGGTCTGATCGGATCATATCTGTAGGAATACCTGCTTCCAATGTAATGCCTCCATTTCCATTTGCCGACAACATTAAGATTTGAGAAATACATTACTTCCAGAATGTATGTAAGATTTAACCATTTTTGATTGCTGCGGAAAGCCCCAATTTGGAAACCCCCGTAAAAATACCCTAAAGGATAATTGTGGAAACTATAACCTGTTTTTAATCCATAATATGGTCTACTGGAATTTGACCCTACTTCGTAGCCGTAGAGAAACGTAATCATATGCACCAGTGGAATATCCTCAGTTTTTCCGAGACCGAATATGTAGTGATCCTGATGATATTTTCTATTGGAATATCCAATACGACCCAGATAAAATGTATTATCCTGAAATAAATTAAGTGTATCCTTTCTTGGCTTCTGACTGTAAACATTTCTAGTAATTCTTCCTGAGATATTAAATGCATTCTTATTTTCTTCACTTGAATCAATCTGCCTTAAGTTAAATGCGTATCCCAGCCAATAATCCTGTTGGTTAAAACGAACAGTTTCTATAAGCCCTGATGTATTTAATATTTCAGGATATCTGGTGTTTTGCCAGCGTTGTTCTAAACCTCCAGCCCAACTAATAATTTGTGAGAAAAAATCCCTGCCGACGCTAACGCCATATTGTTCACTATACACATCTGATGCGTAATAAATATTTCCAGAAAGAAAAGTCCTTGCAATGTTGTCGAAGGTATACCTGCCATCCCAATCCCATCCCTGTGTAAGTTTACGATCAAAATTAAGCCCGCCGTAAAATCTATTGCCGTATCCAAGAAAGTTGATATCATCAATAGAAACTCTTCCGGTTTTATTTCCGGGACTATATGATGCACTGCCATTTAAACTCCATATATCCTGAACATATACCATAATATCAACGCTGTCAACAGTGTTCTCTATCGGTTTTGGAATAATCCTTACATCATAGATATATGGACTTTCTCTAATTATCCTTTCACTTTCCAAGATGTAAAAGGGAATAAATATTTGCCCCTCAAAAAAAATCAGTTTATTTTTAATAAGCCATTCTTTTGTATTTATATGAAGAGTATTCCCAACGTCCTGTAACCAGCTTCGTACTGTGTCTTTAGGGTTATTTACTGATGCTCCGAATACATCCAGAATTTCAATATTAATTTTTCTAATAATTTTTCCTGTAAATTTTTTAATTATCTTTTTGTCAGGATCAGGAAGTGTAATCCCGGATTGCTGTTCATCATCAATTACTATAATCGACTTTAAGATCTTCGAAAAGAAATTATCTTTCTCCGAATAGTCTTTAATCTCCTGGACTACATTGCTGGTATCTTTAGATTCAACAATTTTTTCCTGCCCGATCAGACAGTCTGATGTACAGATAATAAAAATGCTGATAGTAAGAAAAAGATAAATAAATTCTGATAGGTTATTCTTCAAATTCATCGGATTAAGCATGTGCTGCTGATAGAATCCGAGCTTATTTTTTTTATTCGCTATCCTTTTTAATTTATCCATTGCGGCGGCTTTTAGAAATTATAGAGCTACTCTTTTTACTTAATGTAATGATGCCGTGAAAAGTGTAAGGATGGGAAAAGAATTATATTATCCATTAAACAGTTTAAAATATAACTTAAAAGTTTTATGATTATAATCTTATAACAAAGCCCCTATATTACTTTTCACAATTACCATTTTTGTTATTGAACTTTAAATTGAACGCATCTTATGCCCATGATTAACATAGGACTTTATAAAATTGTAAACCATTCAACTAAATTTACTTCAAATATTCCATCATCACAATTTATGATACAACAATATCGAGTGTAAAATCAATCGCCCTAATGGATGAAAAAGAACCACTCCTATTAGGTAAGTTTAATAGATGGAATTAATTTTCGAGGAACGAAGAATTCTACAACAAGGATTTATAAGAATCAGTTATAAAATTTATTACATGCCTTTTTGTTTTATCATCCAGATCTGTTCTTCGAATGGAGCAAATCATCTATTGTACGTTCGAATCTAACTTTGGGGAGATTAACATAACCGGATGATACAATGTTTTATTTGTAGTGTTTTACTCAAGTCGCATATTACTTTTTATTGATGTAGGTTTGGTTATATATTTTTTGTTAATAGATAAGTTCATATTCAGTCCATATTATTTTTGAGTGAGCTAGTCCTAATTCCAGCGACTTGAAGCACCATAATATATCCGTATACATATTGTATACTATTAGAATATTTATCTTTTATCCTTTTAATTTAACGAATTTATTTTTTATAATAGCTCATCGCTTCCGGCAAATTATTCATGATATCATTAATTCTTGTATTATCTGAAGGGTGCGTACTTAAAAATTCAGGCGGTGCCTGAGATTTATTTTGAGCCGCCATTCTTTTCCAAAAGGCAGCCGCCTTGTTGGGATTATATCCGGCCAATGCCATAAATATCATTCCTAATCTATCAGCCTCACTTTCATGAGTTCTACTGTACGGAAGAAGTACGCCGACTTGTACACCTACTCCAAACACACCAAGCCATAAATCACTAGTTTTCTGCGTCTCTGAACTTAGTGCCTCTGATAATGCCATACCACCAAGTTGAGTTAATAACATTTGACTCATCCTTTCATTTCCATGTTCAGCCACGGCGTGAGCGATTTCATGTCCCATAACGACTGCCAGTCCATTTTCATCATGGGTAACGGGAAGAATGCCGGTATATACTACAACTTTACCACCAGGCATGCACCATGCGTTTACTTCATCATTCTCTACGAGATTGAATTCCCAATTATAACCATTCAATCGATCGGACATGTTATGTTTTGCGAAGTACTTCTGTACCGCATATTGAATATTAGTGCCGATACGCTTAACCATATTAGAATTATTATTTTGGGAGCTAAGCTTATTATTATTTATAAATTCACCATACTGCTGAAAACTAGTTGTCAGCATTTCGGAATCCGGAATTATATTCAGCTGATTTCTTCCGGTAATTGCTACAGTACTGCATGATATTACTAGAATGGAAGAAATAATTACCGGAATAAGAAAACTAATTAAGTATTTCATTTTAAATCCACTATTTATTAAAAATAATTCGAATATAAAACTCTTAGATAATTTTACCGAACTATGATAGAGATAACTCAGTTCTTATGATTAATATGTAATCAATAATTTGCGCAAATAAAAAGCCGCATTACTGCGACTTTCAGGTAAATAAATTATAGAATTAGAACCGGTTATCAAGTTGTGTTTCGTTATAATACCATTGAACTTCAACCCAGGCTGGTTCACCTGGAACACCGCCGCCCCAAGATATTATTTTAAGTTTGGAGTAATGACCGTCGTGATCGTAAAGAAATACGTAATTGGATTCTCTATCGGCGATGTTGTTAGTCCAAACTCCCTCGTTTTTATCGGGAGAGTCAACTTCATCAAAAAGATTACTACTGGAACCGACAAAGAACTTCGTATCTCTAATAAGGCTTGGGTAAAGATCGGCGCTCTGAACAAGGAACCCTTCACTTGAATAATAAATATCCACAAGGTTTGCATTAGTAGGTGATGAAACACCATACGCCGCTCCACTGGAAAGATCTAATCCACTAGGTTGGCTAGAGGTAGTATTTGTTGTCTCGTAAATCCTTACAGAACTGTATAAGGTCGTTACAATATTTGAAACAAGAGCGATAGGGCCTACAATGCTTGTCTGTTCAGCTGAAACACTGATAACGAAAGTCGTATCCTTATAATCCTGCAATTTTAAAGTAAATGTTCTCACACCTTCTTCAACATTGACAACAGTATCAGGCGTTAATAATGATGAGTTTCTGCCATCTATCCAAATTTGTGCCCCGGCAGGATTTGATGTTATGTAAATATCCCCTTTTGTATAGATGGGAGCAACTGGATCATCACTCGAATTGCATGATGTTATGAACAATCCTAAAAATGGGATTAAAAATATTAGAATTAGGTTTTTCATTATTGTTTTCCTTTAATTTTTATTTAAGTTAAATGGAAATATTGAACCGTCGCTATCCATTGTGAAATCGCCGGAAAGATTTTTGCCATCTTCTGATAATTTTCCGTAGTATTTTCCTTGATACGGGCTTTGCATTTGATCTGTCATTGTAATTATTAAGTTTGTTGGATTTAATGTTCCTTTCACTTCCTGGTTAATCTCTTGTCTGTAACTGATAGTAATGTTTCCTGAAAAGCTGCTGTTTGTCTGTTCAGTAATATTAAGTGTAATTGCTCTATTATCAAAAGTACCGGTCCAAGCACCTATTAAATCCGAAATTGCCTGTTCATTGCTTTCATTAGCATCTTCAGCAACATTCTCGGCGGTTTTATCTCGATTGTTATCGCAACCTGTTAATAATGATCCGGCAATTAACATTATCGTTAGCAAGATGAAATATTTGTTTTTCATAACACTCCTTGTAAATAGTTTGGGAACATTAATTTACTCTACACAGGTAAGTATGAAACTATGAAGACCTTCTTAATGTATTAATTACAAAATAAAATATGCAGAATTTTAGTAATGTTTAATCGGCCTATAGGATGAAAAAAGAACTACTCCTATTGGGTGAGTCAGTTTCTTGATCTACTGAACTCATAAATAGGATTTAATAAAAAAGGGAGTTACATTCAGGTTGCTGTCTTCAAATCTCAGTCAGTGAGTTTAATTCACTTTAGCGCCTTTTATTTTTTTCCCTTATTCACCGCCTTGTGATATTTCCTTCGGATGTCTTCAATATTTACTGTCGGCTCTGGAAATTTGATGTCAAGTTTTTTCATTGTTTCAACTATGATCTTAGAAACAGCAAGATTGCGGAACCATTTCTGATCGGAAGGAATCACATACCACGGCGCTTCGCTGGTGCTGCATTTGCTGAGCGCGTCTTCGTAGGCTTCCTGATAACTTTCCCAAAATTCTCTTTCTTTATAATCCGCTTCGCTGATTTTCCAATGCTTTGTCGGGTCTTCGAGCCGCTTTTTGAAACGCCGAAGCTGTTCTTCCTTGCTGATGTAAAGAAAGAATTTTAGAATGTGAGTTCCGTTGTTAATTAAGCGTTTCTCGAAATCGTTAATTTGCTCATAACGATTCGACCAAACTTCTATCGGGACAAGATCGTGAACACGCACAATGAGAACATCTTCGTAGTGTGAACGGTTGAAAACGACTACCTCACCCGGCTTTGGAACTTGGCGTTCAATCCTCCATAAGAAATCATGAGTAAGTTCCTCGGGCGTAGGCTGTTTAAAGCCGACAACATGGCAGCCTTGCGGATTCATCGAAACGATAACATGTCGGACAACACCATCCTTTCCGCCGGCGTCGGGAGCTTGAAGAACAATTAATAACGAGTTTCAATACTCATCAAGCAACTCCTTGAATCTACCATAGCACCCGCTCAAAATACTGGTTGAGCTATCGTGCTTGAGTTGTGTAAAACTTGTTGTCAGGCTTATTTCCAATAGTGTTTTATCACTAATTAATTTATAGACTGTCAATCACTCTTTGCAGTCGTTTGCGTATTTCACCGGCAATCTCGCCAAGCTTGGGATTATCAATAGCCTGCATTGAAGCTACCGGATCGACCGCAGAGATTTCGGAGCCATTTTCTTTTTCCTGAACGATAACATTGCAGGGGAGCATAATACCAATCTTATCTTCTACTTGCAGTGCTTGGTAAGCAAAAGGAGGATTGCAAGCACCAAGTATTATGTAAGAATGAAAGTCAACATCTAATTTTGTTTTTAATGTTTCCCTTACATCAATTTTGCTTAAAATACCGAATCCCTCACTCTTTAAAGCATCAGTTACTTTTTCAATTGCATCTTCGAATCCCAAAGGTGATTTTTTTGAAAAATAGTATGACATGTTAATTCTCCTATTAAATTAATAGAACTAAATAATTATGTTAAATCTTTTTTCTTTTCTTGAAATTCTTCTTTGTTGATTTCTCCTTTAGCATACCTATTTTTTAAAATATCTAAAGGACTTTCAATTGAAGAATCAAAAGCGGAAGTTTTTCGTGAGCGATTAACTTTTTTCATGATAAGCCAAACAATTAATCCAATGATAATTATCCAGAATAACCAACCGAACCACATTCCACCCCAAAACATATTATGGTACATAAATTCCTCCTTTAACTAAAATTACAATTCAAATAAGAATCATTTATTTTTGTTTTTTCACTTAGCTGATTTCTTGTTAACACAATTAAAAATTCCTTCTCATTCATCAACATCTTTTTTCCGGTTGAATGCTATCCAGGCAGTGTAATATATCGATTTGAATTTAAGCGGGTACAAATCTATTTTATTCAATGCATATTCCAATGTTGTCAATGATTATGACAAATTCTTTACCGTATTGGATTTGTTACTCTTTACGGTACCTTCTGCTGCGTCTGGTTGTTAGGACGAACAGACAAATCGTTTGTCCTTATATAAATAAACATTGCAGCAAGCATCAAAAATATTGCAACCCAGAATTTCCAGTCGTGATGAATTCGTTTCCAATATGGTTTATTGTTTTTCTCATTAGTTACATGTTGCGGGACATTTGTGTTCACGTTTTATTCCTTTCTATTAAAGAATTATATTCTCCACGTCTCGCAGAGCGATTGCACATAGCTCGATGATACAGGGCTTTTTGTGCCTCCAATACATTGGACTCTTCACCTTGCCAAATCTCCAAAGCCGGCTGCTGAATTGCTCGGGCAAAAGAAAACGCCATTTCCCAGGGCAGTCTCGATCTGAATTTAACGTTCATGGCATTCAAACGCACCGATGCCAATTCAGGAGTTTGGCCTCCAGACAAAAACGCAATGCCAGGTACTGAAGCAGGTACTGCTCGCAAGAGGCACTTCACAGTTGCGTCGGCAACTTCGTCTACCGTTGCTTGCTTTGAGCAGGTCAATCCAGGAAGAACCATGTTTGGTTTCAATATTATACCTTCAAGAATCACCCGTTGTGTATAAAGCTGGTTGAAAACTGTCCGCAGAACTTTCTCTGTTATTTCACTGCATTGTTCGAGAGTATGACCGCCATCCATAAGAACTTCAGGTTCGACTATGGGAACGAGTCCGGCTTCCTGACACAACGAGGCATAGCGAGCCAATGCATGAGCGTTTGCTTCTATGCAACTTTGGCTAGGAATACAATCTCCCACGGCAATCACCGCTCGCCATTTGGCAAAACGTGCACCCATTTGATAATATTCCTTAAGCCGGTCCCGTAATCCGTCCAAACCTTCTGTTATTTTTTCACCCGGATGACCCGCCAAATCTTTAGCGCCGGTGTCAACCTTAATGCCCGGAATAATTCCCGCGTCGGTTATAACTTTAACAAACATAGTACCGTCTTTTTTGAACTGTCGTATGGTCTCATCGTATAGAATCGCTCCACTGATAAATTCACCGAGTCCAGGTGCGGTTACAATCAATTCACGATAGGAACGGCGGGCTTCTTCTGTTTGTGGAATTCCCAATTTGGTGAATCGTTTATTGCATGTAGGATTACTTTCATCCATCGCCAGCAAACCTTTGTCATTGGAGACCAACATCTTTGCGGTGTTTATAATTTGTTGTGAATTCATATTTGATCACTCCACAATTTTATCAATTATTATTCAAACAATCTTTCTGATCCTTCAACTAAAAACCAACATTGTCTTAGCAATGCAAATGCTCATCATTTCCTCGCTGTTCTCACTTCTCCTCTGTCAATTTCGACTCAATTGTGGATTGCTCATCAGATTTGTGATTCCTTTGATCGCGTTGACGTCCTATGATGCTTTCTATCATGTTTATTAGTTTATCAATAGCACCGTCAAGGGCTTGGTTTAATGTGTCAGAATAATCTGTGACAACAATTGGTTGACGTCCTTCGAGACGCGCTTCGAGCATACAACGTTTATCGTTCTTACCTTTCTTGGCACCATCTTCATCTTTCATGTGAACTTCCACACTGGTAATGTGGTCACTAACTCTACTTAATGAGCTCTCAATTATGCTGCTGAAATTAGTTATCAGTTCCTTACTCCCAGTGATATTACGACCGGTATTTATTTGAATATTCATGTACTGCTCCAATTGTTATTGTGTACTTTCTTTAAATGTGTCTATTAGTACTTTCTCATTCATTTTGCATTACTCCATTTCCAGTTTCGTATTTCAGGTAAATCTTGCCCATATTTTTTTATATATTTTTTATGATCCAATAACTTATCCCGGAGAAATTGTTTAACATATGCTGCCCGTGAACCTAAACCCTCTACACGGTCAATTACATCACCTGCCAAATGAAAGCGGTCAAGCTCATTTAATACTACCATATCAAAAGGAGTAGTAGTAGTTCCCTCTTCCTTAAATCCCCTCACATGAAATCTCTCCTGGTTTGATCGTCTGTATGTCAATCTATGTATCAGCAATGGATAGCCGTGAAAGGCGAAAATAACATGTTTATCATTAGTAAAGAGCGAATCAAAATCTTTATCATTGAGTCCATGAGGGTGTTCGCTCTTCGGTTGTAATGTCATCAGGTCCACTACATTGATAACCCTTACTTTAAGCTCGGGGAAATTCTGATAAAGAATTTCTACTGCGGCTAATGTTTCCAATGTTGGGACATCACCGCAGCATGCCATAACAACATCCGGTTCAACGCCCATATCATTACTTGCCCATTCCCATATACCGAGACCGGCAGTGCAGTGTTTAACTGCGCTTTCCATATCCATCCATTGCAATGCAGGTTGTTTACCTGCGATAATTACATTAACATAGTCGCGGCTGCGTAAACAATGATCTGTTACCGATAACAATGTATTGGCATCAGGAGGTAAATATACACGTACGGTTTCCGCTTTCTTATTTACGACAAGATCTATAAAACCGGGATCTTGATGACTAAATCCATTATGGTCCTGACGCCAAACATGGGATGAAAGTAAAATATTCAATGAGGCGACCGGGTTTCTCCATGGAATTTCATGAGCAACCTTAAGCCACTTGGCATGCTGGTTAAACATTGAATCAATAATATGAATAAACGCTTCGTAACATGATAAAAATCCGTGCCTTCCTGTAAGTAAATAACCTTCGAGCCAGCCTTCGCATTGATGCTCGCTCAACATTTCCATTACACGGCCATCAGGTGAAATATGATCGTCAATAGAAATAATTTCAGCAGTAGAGCAACGATTAGTAGCTTCAAACACATCTCCCCAACGGTTTGATGCAGTTTCATCAGGGCTGAACACGCGAAAGTTATTAGCGTTAATTTTTATGACGTCTCGTATAAACTTGCCTTGAACTCGAGTTGCTTCTCCTTCACTAACGCCCGGTTTAGTTACATCTAAAGCATAATTACGAAAATCCGGCATTCGTAATTCTTTAAGAAGAATTCCTCCATTTGCATGCGGATTTGAACCCATCCTTCTTGAGCCCTTAGGAGCTAATTCAGCAAGTTCAGGAATAAGTCTGCCGCTTTTATCAAACAATTTTTCAACCTTGTAACTCTTCATCCAATTTTCAAGAATTTTCAAATGCTTTCTATTATTTACAAAGCCAGTAACCGGTACCTGGTGCGCCCTAAAAGTACCTTCAATAGGCAAACCATCAACTATCTTTGGGCAAGTCCAGCCTTTAAGAGTACGAAATATTATCATAGGCCATAATGGGCGTTCTTTGTATCCGTATTTTCTCGCCTTAATTTGAATTTCTGTAATCTCATTTACTATCTTATCTAAAGTCGCGGCTAATTTTTGATGAAGTTTTTGGTTATCATCCCCTTCAACAAAGTAAGGTTTGTAGCCGTAACCGATAAAAAGATGTTCCAATTCTTCGTGACTTATTCGACTTAAAACAGTTGGTCCTGCAATCTTGTAACCATTTAAATGTAAGATCGGCAAAACAGCTCCATCATGAACCGGATTTAGAAATTTGTTTGAATGCCAGCTTGTAGCAAGCGGACCTGTTTCGGCCTCACCGTCTCCAATTACACAAGCAACAATTAAATCCGGATTATCGAAAGCGGCGCCAAATGCATGTGACAAAGAGTAGCCAAGCTCTCCTCCCTCATGAATTGAACCAGGAGTATCGGGTGAAGTATGACTTGGAATTCCTCCTGGAAAGGAAAACTGAGTAAAGAATTTTTTCATACCTTCTTCATCTTGAGTAATATTCGGATAGAATTCACTGTAACTTCCTTCAAGATATGTATTAGCAAGTATTCCAGGGGCCCCATGTCCCGGGCCAGTAATATTTATAATATTCAAATCATACTTTTTAATTATTCTATTCAAATGGACATAAATAAAATTTAATCCTGATGTAGTGCCAAAATGCCCTAACAACCTTGGTTTTATATGTTCTATCTTAAGCGGTTTTTTTAAAAGCGGATTATCATAAAGATAAATTTGTCCAACCGAGAGATAGTTAGCGGCGCGCCAATAAGCGTCCATCTTTTTCAATAGATCTTTTGGCAACGGCTTATCTGCTGTTTCATCCTTTTTTACCTTAACCGTAATGTTATTTTTAAAACCTTCTGATACTTTTTTTTCAATTTCTTTTTCAGATAATTTCTTTGATTTCATTATTCGGTATTCTCCTTGACAACAGGTGCGTTGAGTATATTGAATCCGGGTTGTTAAACTATTTTTATCAATAAATTTACGTCAATGCTTCTTAAACGTATGCGTAGTCATTTATTAGACTGTTTAGATTTTTAGTATTTTTAATTTTCTTAGCTAATAAAACGACCTGCATTATAAACTCGAACCCAGCATTAATTATTACAGCTTATTCTTTACAAGAAAAAATATAAAAGAACAATTACAATAATTATAAATGCTATTACAATTGGTGAATTAGTTTTACGATTCATCTTTACTCCATTATTTATCCAACCGCCAGGGTATTTCGCTTTTTCTGTTAAGAACTAAGTCAGCCCTTATATTCAGAATCCTAAGATTGGTTATTAGTATCGAAATAGAAACGTTACTTATAAAACATAGCAGCACTTCTATTAAATTTATTTATACTTTTAATAAAACCTCCATTGATAAATGCGCCTGTTCGGCTAAGCGCAATTCCAATAAAGATTGGAGAAATGCTAAAGTTGACTCTGCTCCTTGGTTTTCATTTAAGCGGTCCGAATGCAAACCGTCGCGGCAGCCGCCTGTTGTCGGATCATATAATGAAAGATTTAAATCATTTCGACCTATAAACCATTCAAATGCCCGGCGCGCTTCTTTGTTCCAGCGTTTATCATTCGTAATTCTGAACGCTTCTAAACAAGCCGATACCATTGCTTGAGCCTCAATAGGCTGTTGATCAAAACGGGCACGCTCACCCCCTTTTCGATAAAAACCATTGGATCCTATAGGGAAAAAATGCCCAGCATCCGCTCTATGTAAATTGACCAGCCAATTTAAAGATTCCAACCCGGCATCAGTCATATTATCGTTAGAAATTGATTTACCGCAAGTAAGTAATGCATGAGGCAAAGCCGCGTTGCAATATGAAAGCTCATTTTCGAACCAGCGCCAATCTTCGGAACTATTTTTTTGATATAGTTGAAACAGCCGTTCGGCCAACTCATCCCGAACTTGACCTGCCCTGCGGTCGCCGGCATATTTTTGTGAATACTCATGAATTCCCAACAATGCAAATGCCCATGCGCGCGGACTTGTAGTTCCAAGAATTGAAGGTAAGGTTTGCTCAAAGAGCCAACCGGCCATTTTATTGAATGCAGGTTTATTTGAATGACTTAATACAGTGCCTAAAGCAAAAAGCGCACGGCCATGGCTGTCGTCGGATCCTGAATTCTCCAGCCAATTACGCTGGTAGTTCATAAAATTTCTAAATCTTTTTGTTTTATCGTTGAATGCAAACACAAGAAATGCCAGGTAACGAGAAGTTAATTTCGTGCTTTCGCCGCTGCCAAGTTCATCTAAGAGAATACTTACTAATAGTGCTCTCGCATTGTCGTCGGTAGTGTAACCGTGGGAATAATTAGGCACGGTAAATATGGCGTGCTGCAACATACCGGTAGAATCCGTCATATTTTTTAAATGATTTAATTTTAACGTCGGCAGTTCACCTGGATAATTATCGAGTGATTTTGAGATAATCCCCGCTGGTATATAATGTCGGCGCTCCGCACGGGCTCTTTCAAAACATTCCATATAACGTTGCGCAACTTCGGACCAAATCATAGTTCTGCCAAATATATAAGCACGCTTCCGCATTGCCTGGCGTTCGGATTCATTGTCTAATAAATTAATGACCTGTTCCGCCAATGCGTCGGGATCTTTAAAAGGAACAAGTACCCCTCTGCCGTCGGAAAGTAATTCCTGCGCATACCAGTAAGGCGTAGAAATAACCGCTTTACCAGCTCCCAACGTATATGCCAAGGTTCCGGATGTTATCTGCGCTTCGTTTAAATATGGAGTAATATAAATATCGGCCGCGCTAATAAACTCAATCAATTCTTCAGAGCTGACAAAACTGTTATAAAATATTACGTTGCTTTCAACTCCTTTCTGCTGAGCAAGCCATTGAAGAGATAGCCTATAAATTTCGCCTTCATTTTTAATTACCTGCGGATGCGTAGCTCCTACAACAATGTATACACATTCGGGATAACGCTCGACTATTTTAGGCATAGCGGAAATAACCGTTTCGATTCCTTTACTTGTAGAGAGCAGTCCAAAACTAAGTAATACAGTTTTGCCTTCAACTCCGAATAAATCCTTGTTAAAACTCGGGTCAACAAAGGGTACATCAGGTATGCCGTGAGGAATCATATCAATTTTTTCCGGCGACACATTATAAATTTCCTGTAAAAACGTAGAGCCTTTTTCGCTCATTACGACTAAACGATCTGAAAGAGCGGCAACTTCTTCGAGTACCCTCCTCTGATCCTGATCTGGATTTTTAAGTATTGTGTGCAAAGTTGTAACAATCGGCATACGCAATTCACGTAATATAGAAAGGATGTAACTTCCCGCTCTTCCTCCGAATATTCCATACTCGAATTGAAGACAAACCAAATCAACATTATTAATATTTAAAAAATCGGCCGCCCTGCGGTAGGACTCTAAATCTTTTTCTATTAATTCAAACCGAACGCGTGAAGGGTACGCATACCCGTCTTCGACATCATTAACCGGAAGCGCAATACAAGTTGTGGCGGTATATTGAGCGGCGATTGCTTCGCACAAATCAGTAGTAAACGTCGCTATGCCGCACTGACGCGGTAAATAATTCCCAATGAAGGCAATACGGTCGATGGTGGAACTTTTGTCCCTTTTTTTCAAAATGTATTTCTCCTTCTTAGTTTTTGGAGTAGAATAAGTTCAAGTGATATTTAAAGATTATTTATTTTAAAAATTTTGTTTGAGTTCCTTAACCAATTCTCTCAAGCCAGGATAAAGTATTATAGTGCATATAACATTAACTATTGTTAATAACGTAAAAACTATAATTATAAATGTATTGTCTCCCATCTTGCACTCCCTCAGTTAAATATTAATAATCCATTGTCGGTTTATCATTTCAGCGAATAGATTTTCTGCAACAAAAAAGAGGATTATCTATGAATAAAAGCTGTTGGAAATTTTCCTAAAATGGAATCCGTAAATAGTAAACAGTATTGCCAACGAAAACAGGCGGGGTTTTCTGAATAACGACCAGAAAAATAATCTCCAATAATAAATTCTTTCTTCACCAACGACTCCTAATTTGAACATGGATTTAAACAGAGCGGCTATGTAATTAGGATTAAGGTGGAAGACTTTCTTTTTCTTCGGTTCAAAATCTTTCATAAAACTCATCACTCTTTCATAAAAATATTTTGGGGAATAAATAGTTTTTAAGATAGATTTATAACCGGCAAGAAGTTTGTCGGAATCCATTTTAGGAATAAAATTAATTGTAAAATCTGTGTTATTCCCTGTAAAATCTTTCAGCATTCTGCCTTCGATCAACAATCTTTTTTCAAGTTTTGTACCCTTGGGTGCATTAAGCAATCCAACCATTGCAGTAACAATCCCGCTTTGCTGAATAAAATTTGTAAGTTCCTCAAATATTTTAGGATGGTCGTTATCAAACCCGACAATAAAGCCTCCCTGCACTTCTAGTCCTTCATTTTGAATTTTCTTAACGCTGGCAATCAAATTACGGTTGCTGTTTTGAGTTTTATTACATTCGATGAGGCTCTCTTCATTCGGCGATTCGATTCCAATAAACACGGCTTCAAACCCGGCTTTTACCATTTGATGCATAAGCTGCTCATCATCGGCGAGATTAATTGACGCTTCGGTATTAAGGTAAAACGGGTTTTTCTTTTTCTCCATCCATGCGGTTATTGCGGGAAGAATTTCTTTTTTAAGTTTAGTTTTATTTCCAATAAAGTTGTCGTCAACAAAGAACACAGATCCGCGCCAGCCCGTAAAATATAATGCGTCTAATTCGGCGATAACTTGTTCCTTGGTTTTGGTACGAGGTTTTCTTCCGTATAAAACAGTGATATCGCAAAAGTCACAATCGAAAGGACACCCTCTCGAATACTGAAGATTCATAGATGTATAATCATTTATCGATATAAGATCCCACATTGGTAAAGGAGTTTTTTTAATATCAGCCCAATCAATTGATTCATATTTGCGTTTAGGTTTTCCATCATGTAAATCTTTTATAAATTGAGGAAGAGTAATTTCAGCTTCATTAAGAACAAGATGATCAATACTTTCGTAATACTCGGAACTGCTTGTAAATAGAGGTCCGCCTGCAACAATTTTCGCGTTTAACTTTTTGCATTTTTCAATTACTTCATTAGCCGATTCACTTTGAATTGACATCGCGCTAATAAAAACATAATCCGCCCAAAGGATATCTTCGTCACAAATTTCACTTACATTCATATCAATTAATCTTTTATTCCATTCATCGGGTAACATTGAGGCTACTGTTAATAAACCTAAGGGCGGAAAACTTGCTTTTTTTGAAACGAATTTAAGAGCATGTTTAAAACTCCAAAAAGTATCGGGATACTGCGGATATACCATTAGTATGTTCATTTTTCTCTCCATGAAAATAGTATAACAATTTCAGAGAATTCTTGCTTTTAGCTATATACATTATCAAATATTAGGAATTTAATATCAATCGTTCATAGGGATGAAAAAGGGACTACATCTTTTGGGTGAGCATTCAGGTAAATTCAATCATCCAATAAAGAGGTATTATCAATAGCAATTTTGTAAGCGTTTGAAAGATGAGCGTGTTTTGCAATTTGAACGCGGGTGTTAAGGGCTAATTTTTCGAGTATGTTATGAACGTGGCTCTTAACTGTATAGGGCGAAAGGTGAAGTTTTAGAGCTATTTCTTTATTGGAGGAACCGTCGGCAATTAATTCTATCACTTGTTTTTCACGTTTGGTCATTGTAACTGACTCAGCTATTGCAGAAGGAGTAGCCACGTTAACGGCATGATCAACAATTTGAGAAAAAAGCGTACCTGTTAAATTAGGAGGCAGAATCTGAGCGCCTTGAAAGACTGTTCTTATCGTATTATAAAAATCTGCTACATTCGCATCTTTTAGAATAAATCCCGATACACCAGCCTGCACAAATTCAAAAACATCTGTTTGAAGCGGAATAAGATCCATAACGATTATTTTTGCATCATGAAAGCTTTTTCTAATTAATTTTACAAGATGCAGACTATTTCTATTTCTTAGTCCAAGATCAAGCAGCACAATGTTTGCTTTCAACTTTTCCATCAGTGTTATAATATTTTCACCGTTGCTTACAGTCGCCACAACCCGCATATCCTGTTGTTTTGACAGCATTGCCGCTATTCCGTCACGTAAAAGTCTATTATCTTCAATTAACAGTATTTTAATTCTATTCAAATATTTCTCCGGTTATAGCATGAAAAAGCGGTAAGTATATAAAAGATTTAGTGATTAAATATACTGAATTTTCTAAATTAAATACAATAAGTACTTCTTTTCATGATTTTATTGTATTTGAAAACACGCATTCTTATTATAATTTTGAATGTTTCTTTCTATATGTTAAATTGGTATTCCAGTTACTCACTAAAAAGAGTTGCATTTGTTATTCCCCGAACACGTTTACAAATTTATGTATGCCGCTCTTCAGGAAGCAGAAGCTGCATTAGAAAAAGAAGAAGTTCCAATTGGAGCTGTTGTTGTACATAACAACCGCATTATAGGAAAAGGATACAATCTTACCGAAACATTAAAAGATCCTACCGCGCATGCAGAAATGCTCGCAATAACATCCGCGGCCAACCATCTTCAATCCAAAATTTTAGATGAATGCGATTTATACGTTACATTGGAACCTTGCGTAATGTGCACAGGGGCTATTTTATTAGCAAGGATTAAAAACCTTTACTTTGGAGCATTTGAACCCAAATTTGGAGCTTGCGGATCATTATATAGTATCGCCGACGATAATAAATATAATCATAAACCAAATATATATTCGGGAATATACTTAGAAGAAAGCAGTGAAATGCTTAAGAAATTTTTCGCTGAAAAAAGATAAGTATTTTCTTAATTACTTTGTTGGATATTTATAGTTATAATCTTAAATTTTCGTTTAGAATTATATTATTTTTGACTTACTAATTAATTCAAGCATTCTTCTTTTAGGGAAATAATAATGCAAATCATATTTTTAGGCTCACCCGGTGTAGGCAAAGGTACTCAAGCAAAAATACTTTCAAAAAAATTAAACATTACGCATATCTCTACAGGAGATATGCTCAGAGAAGCAATTTCACACGGAACGGAAGTCGGTTTAAAAGCAAAAGAAATAGTTGATAAAGGAGAACTTGTTCCGGATGATTTGATGGGTCAGATTGTAAAAGAAATTCTTATGGAAGACAAGTGTAAAAATGGTTTTATACTTGACGGTTTTCCCCGGACTTTAAATCAAGCTGTAATACTCGGAAATATTTTCGAAGAATTAAATATTCCCAAACCCTGTTTAATACATCTTGAAGTCGATCCTAAAATTATCATTGAAAGATTGTCGAACCGTTTGGCATGTTCAAACTGCAAAAACATAATAAGCTTAAGTGATTTAAAAGACACTACTGTTTGTCCGGTTTGTAATTCCAAAAACACATTAATCAAACGTAAAGATGACGAAGAAGAAGTTGTTAAGAAAAGATTAAATGTTTATAAAGAAACTACCGAACCGGTTATACATTATTATAAAGAAAGAGCTTACGTGGTAGTTATAAGCGGCGTTGGAAGTCTTGATGAAGTTTCAGATAGAATATTAAAAGCTTTGGCCAAATGCAAAACGCAGTAATTACGATTTCTTTTTTAAAATAACTTTAACAGCTTTACCATCGGTAAGTTTAATAATTCTCGCGTCAATTTTTTTTACTATTTCATAATTATGAGTAGCAAATATTACAGATGTTCCCCTCGAATTAATCTTTTTAATTATTTCCAATATTTCATCCGAAGTCTCCGGATCAAGGTTTCCCGTGGGCTCATCGGCAAGTATTAACGCAGGATCGTTCAGAATCGCTCTCGCAATCGCTACACGTTGTTTTTCCCCACCGCTTAACTGGTGAGGCATATTATTCTGTTTATTTGAAAGGCCCACATCCGAAAGTGCATGTATTACCTTCCTTTTAACCAAACGTGACGGGGTTCCCGTAACCCGCAGTACAAAGGCCAGATTTTCAAATACATTTCTATCTTCAAGCAGCTTAAAATCCTGAAATACAACTCCAATTTTTCTTCTTAGAAACGGAAGGTCTTTTGATTTAACTGTTTCCGAATTATAACCCGCGACTTCTACATAACCGCCTTGCGGAAGAAGATTCATATAAATTAATTGAAGAAACGTAGTTTTTCCTACTCCGCTTTTTCCTATAAGGAAAATAAAATCACCCGGTTCAACATGAAGATTTAAGCTGCTGAATACAGGCTGTGTAGTATAATTAAATTCAACATTGCTGAAGGTAAGCATTTTTAATTCCGTTTTTTTACAACAAATTGTACTCTATCGCAATTTTCATCCGCGTCATCAAATGAAAAAGAATCGTAACAATTTTCAACAAATAGTCCGTTATTTTCTATAATTGAAAAATAATCAAAAAATTTATAAACACGCTGCTTATGCATTTCTTCAATTATTTGACCGTTATCTAAAATTATCCTGAAGTAATTATAATGAATTTTATCTGTATTATCATATTTACTTTTCTGCTGATATTTAATTCCGTTGAACTTCCCTTTTCTGTTTAATCTCCGTTCATTTTTAATGCTGTTGTTTTCAAGACTGGCATCAAAAGTAAAAATTCCTTCGTCGGTTAAAAGATTAAATATAGCGCCGAAAAATTTATTCAATTGAACTTCGTTTAATAAATAATTTATGCTGTCGAAGGCAGATAAAATAAATGGAAATTTATACTTAAACGGCGGAATTGTCATATCGCAGCATACTTTTAAATCATGTTTGAATTCGGGAATTAAAAGCATTTCATTTGAAATATCGGACAATATAATTTTGGGGAAATATTCTTTTAAATAATAAGCTAACTTGCAGTCGCCGCTTGCCAGCTCAAGAGTAAAATCATTTTCAATTTTAATTTCATTATTAATAGCGAAAATATATTCAGCCCAATCTTTATAATCAATTGACCGCATAAGGTGAGAATATATTTTTGAAACGCTGCTGTATGGTTTTATATGATTCAATTTTTTCTGCGGTTTTTAATTACTGTTTCTGCGACTTTAAATGCTTCAATCAAACTTGAAGGATCAGCGCTATTAAGGCCTGCAATATCGAAAGCGGTTCCGTGATCAGGCGAAGTTCTAATAAAATTTAATCCCGCCGTATAATTCACGCCGGAATTAAAATTAAGCATTTTAAAAGGTATTAATACTTGATCATGATACATTCCAATAATCATATCATAATTTTTATAAAGGTGATTTGCAAAAAACGCATCCGGCACATAAGGCCCGGTTATATTTTTATCACCTAAAAGATTAATTGCCGGAATTATATTTTTTATTTCTTCTTCACCAATTCTGCCGTTTTCCCCGGCGTGCGGATTTAATGAAAGTACGGCTATTTTAGGCTGTGAAATATTAAAATCATTAATCAGCGATTTCTTTACCGTGGTTATAACTGATAATATTTTTTTTCTATTTATTAATTTTGAGACTGACTTAATCGGTTCATGTATAGTAATTAACGCGCATTTCATTTTTTTTGAAATAAAAGTCATTGCATAATTTGAATTTTTGTCCCATTCGGCAAGCAGTTCGGTATGGCCGGGAAATTCAATCCCCGCCAGTTGAAAAGCGGATTTGGAAATCGGAGCGGTAATCATTGCTTCGGCCGTTCCGTTCTTTATTAATTTATATGCTGTACTTATTGACCGGTAGCTAATATTGCCGGATTCTTTGGTTGGTTTACCAATTGTAAATTTTGCATTACCTAAATTTACAACGGTTACAAATTCGGGATTTAAATTTAATTTTAAAATTGAATTTGAAATACTTACAGGCATTTCCAATTTTTGAATATTATTGTAATGCGCAAATACATTTTGAGGTATGACAAGAAATATTTTATTTTTTTTCGGATTGTAAATTCTTTGAATTGTTTTTAAACAAATCTCCGGTCCAATTCCATTAATATCGCCGCATGTAAGTACAAATCTGTTCATTTTATTTTAGAAGTGTGAAATTACCCAAACCGTTTTTATCCGAAAAGACAAATCTTTTGCCTATGTTCTCATATATCCAAATTTCAATTGTATTATCTTTTTCCGAATAACTGCGTTCTATCTCGTCAGGTTTGCCGTATTTAACATAAATTCTACCTCTGTCTGAGTTTGTGCCGTCCCTGTTGCTTGGAGTAGAAAACTCTTTAACCGCATAATCGGCTCTTTGATAGAATTCATTCATTACTTCGTTAAAGGCAGTTGCTTTATTTTGATCAAATTGTTTCCAGTATTTAATCAAATTATCATAATAATCTTCTTCATCACCGTCGGTTAAATTATCAAGTTCCGGTCCGGGCGTAATATGTTCCAAAATTTTGATCGCAAATTCAGGATTCGACAAGGTTTTGGGCTTATCCGGCCAGCCAACAACAAGGTCAAACTCTTGTTTTTTTCCGTTAGCCTCAATAGTTAATAAGGCGTTACCTTCCTTTAATTTTGTGGAAAATTCAGTTAATAAAAATAATTTTATTTTCCCATTTTCTTTATTATCAACAATACAAACCGAGTTGTCAATTTGAGCAATATCAAATCCAATCGTTTCGACAGGCTGCAGAATTTTATTTACGATTTCAATATCATTCTGTTTTATTACAGCTTTAATTTCTGTTAAAGATGTATCAATTGCGGGAATAACAATATTAAAATCTGATACGGAATATGGAACAATGCCTTCGGAATTAAATAATCTGAAATAATATTCATCTTGGGAATTAAGTTTTTGGTTATAAACGACTACGGGTGATAGTACAGAATTTGATTTCAGCGAATCTACCAAAAGCGGAAAAGGTTTGATTAAAATGTCTTTGTTTAGATTGTCAATTTTAAGCGCAGGCCTAATTAAATATTTGCCCTCGTTCAAATTTACTTTTAATAAACCTTCCAGGTAATCGGATTCGGAATTTGTAAGGTTATAATCAATTACCGAAATTTTATTATTAACTGTTTCGCTTTTTAAATATACGTCATCTTTATGGACTTCAATTGTAAAGGAAATACCTCCTGTAAAATTGTCGCCGTCTTTTAAAAATAAAATATTATTAAAAGGGATTTTATATGTGAAGTAACAAACAAAACCTAAATCCGAAGGAACAATATTGCTTTCTATCAGCACAGGTTTTCTTAAATTAAACTCCGGCCTTTTCCCGTCAGTTCTGTTAAAATTTCTTTGAGAAAAAACAGTTGAAACAAAAACCAGTATAAATAAGAATATTTTTTTAGACATAATAACAATCTTTGAGATTAATGAATGTTCTTTTTACACGCATTATTTTACTTTGTTTCAACTTAGTTATTCATACTTAATAAAAATTCTTTATTAGTTTTTGTTCCTCTCATTTTATCAACCGTAAATTCAATTGCTTCAACGGAATCGAAGTCACTTAAGATTTTTCTCAATATCCAAACCTTGCTTAAATCTTCTTCTTTCATTAATAATTCTTCTTTTCTTGTGCCGGATTTATTAACATTGATTGCAGGGAATATTCTTCTGTCGGATAAATCTCTGTCGAGAACCAATTCCATATTACCTGTACCTTTAAATTCCTCAAATATCACTTCATCCATTCTGCTGCCGGTTTCAATAAGGGCAGTTGCAATAATGGTCAAACTTCCGCCGTCCTCTGTATTTCTCGCTGATCCGAAAAACCTTTTTGGTTTATGCAGAGCGTTTGAGTCAACGCCGCCTGAAAGAATTCTTCCGCTATGAGGAATAACAGTATTATGCGCGCGCGCAAGTCTTGTAATGCTGTCCAATAGAATTACTACATCCTGTCCGGCTTCAACCATTCTTTTCGCTTTTTCAATAACCATATTTGCAACCTGTACGTGTCTTTCCGCAGGCTCATCAAATGTTGAGCTTATAACTTCGGCGTTTACAGAACGCTGCATGTCTGTTACTTCTTCGGGACGTTCGTCAATTAGAAGCATAATTAATTTTATTTCAGGGTGATTACGTGTAATAGAGTTGGCAATTTTTTGAAGCAGGATTGTTTTACCGCTTTTGGGAGGAGAAACAATCAGTCCTCTTTGACCTTTTCCGATTGGCGATAATAAATCCATAATTCTCATTGAATATTCACCTGGAGCGGATTCTAATTTTATTCTTTTTGTAGGGTAAAGCGGGGTTAAATTATCAAATAATGTACGTTCTCTAATTTCTTCGGGATCTTTTCCATTTACCGCTTCAACTCTTAAAAGCGCGAAAAATCTTTCCCCTTCTTTCGGAGGTCTAACCTGACCGCTTACGTGATCACCGGTTCTTAATGAGAATCTTTTAATCTGAGAAGGCGAAACGTATATATCATCCGGTGACGGTAGATAATTATAATCCGCTGATCTCAAAAATCCGTATCCGTCCTGAAGCACTTCCAGCACACCTTTTGAGAATGTAAGTCCGTCCTTTTGTGTCTGCGCTTCTAAAATTTTAAAGATTAATTCTTGTTTTCTTAGGTCGCTGTATCCAGCGATATTGAAATTTTTTGCAATTTCATATAGGTCGATTATTTTCTTCGACTTTAATTCTGAAATATCCATTGGCATGAGTTTATCCTGATTTTTAAATACTTATATTGGGCAATGATAAGTTTGAGGTTATAGATTCTTGTTTTTTATTGAAATAATTGAACTTGTTGAAAGGAACAAGCGGAACACATGAAATTTAGCCTATGTATATTAAAATGTCAAGTCCTTTTATCGGACAACATCAACTTTATTTCCCCCAACAAATAAATACTGCCTAAAACTACTAAACAATTTGAATTCTGTAAAGAGATAAATTCAGATACAAATTCAGCAGGCTCGGGAAGTATTTCATTACAGATTTTTAATTCTTTGCCGGCTTTTTCAAGTTCTTCCGCTTTAAAAGCCCTTTCATAATTTATGGACGTAAAATATATAATATCAAAATAATCCTTAAGCAGTTTTAATATTGGGATAATATCTTTGTCATTCATAGCGCCGTAAATTAGATATTTTTTATCGTAGAGTATTGATTCTTTTTTAAATTCCTCAATAAAGGTTTCTATTCCCTCAAAATTATGAGACGCGTCAAAAATTACTTTCGGCTTTTCATTATAAATTTCATAACGCCCCTGAATACCGCTGTTCTTAATAACTTTATTTATCCCGCCGGAAAATATTTTTGGCGATTTAATATTAAGTGTTTTGTACAATGAAAAAGCCGCCAAAGCAGAATTTCTTAACTGATGATTTCCTATCAGCGGAGTTTTGTAAATATTATAATTAAGTCCGTCATAATTTATATTTACACTATCATTTTTGATTTGTGCGAACTTTGAGAATTTATATAAATCAGAGCCGGATTTAATTGCAGACTCTTCAATAACCTTCAATGCTCTTGCATCTATTAATCCGGCAAATAAAGGCACACCCTGTTTTATAATTCCTGCTTTTTCTTTAGCTATTTCTTCAATAGTTTTGCCAAGAATATTAGTATGTTCCAAACTGATTGTTGTTATAATTGAAGCTAACGGAGTTATTGTATTTGTTGCGTCAAGTCTTCCGCCAAGTCCGGTTTCAATAACACCAATATCTATATTATTTTCCGCGAAATATTTGAACGCAAGCGCGGTTGTAATTTCAAAAAATGTAGGAGAATATTTATCTATATAACTATTCATTTCATTCATGAACTCGGTTATATATAAATCGGGGATTTCAATTCCATTAATTCTTACCCGTTCGTTAAAACGCACGAGGTGAGGCGATGTGTACAAACCTGTTTTATAGCCGGCTTCAGTTAAAATGCTTGCCGTAAATGAAGCGGTACTCCCCTTACCGTTAGAGCCTGCTATATGAATCGACTTGAATTTATTCTGAGGATTCCCCAAATATTCCAGAAGTTTGATAATATTATCAAGACCAAGTTTAATTGAGAATTGATGAATAGAATATAATTTTGCGAGTGCTTCTTTAATGTTCATTTTATAATTGGTATGAAGCGGTAAGCTCTGATATTTTTGATATATTCATTTGTTCGCAGTATGATTTTAATCCATCTATAATTTCAATACCCGCGTTAGGATTTATAAAATTTACAGTCCCTATTTGAAAAGCGGTCGCGCCTACAATCATAAATTCAACCGCGTCTTTCCAATTCATAATTCCGCCGATTCCAATTATCGGGATATCAACCTTCCTGCTTATTTCCAGAACCTTTGCCAGAGCAACAGGTTTTATAGCCGGACCCGATAAACCGCCGGTAATATTTTTAATTTTTGGAGTGCGTTTATAAATATCGAATGAAGTTCCGATCAAGGTATTTATAGCTGATACCGCGTCGCCTCCTTCATCTTTTACTACTTTCGCGAAATCAGAAATAGCGGAAACATTGGGAGACAGTTTGATAATAACAGGTTTATTTGTAACCGCTCTAACTTTCTCCGTAATTTTTCCAACTGAAATTATATCATTCCCGAAAATTAAACCGCCTTCTTTAACATTCGGACATGAAACATTTATCTCAAATGCTTTTACGGTTTCTTCACCGTCCAATGTTTTTGTGCATTCAACATATTCTTCAATTGAACTGGCAGCTATATTACAGATTAAAGTTGAATCTACTTCTTTAAGAAAAGGAATTTTTGTTTTAATAAATTCTTCCAAGCCGACATTTGCAAGACCAATTGCGTTAAGCATTCCTGAAGGGGTTTCTACTATTCTCTGCGGCGGATTACCCTTACGAGGTTTTAATGACACAGATTTTGTAACTATTGCTCCTATTTTACTTAAATCGGTAAAATTCGATATTTCATTACCATACCCGACAGTACCCGAAGCAAGCATTAAAGGATTTTTTAAGATTAGCGAACCGATTTTTACCGAAAGATCAATATTACTCATAATACAATTGCCTCCGCGTCAAATACAGGTCCGTCTTTACAAACTAGGTAATATTTATCTTTTTCCGCCGAATCTATCGGACACCCCTGGCAAATTCCAAATCCGCAGGCCATAGAGCATTCGGTTGATATTTCACATTTAATATTATTATCAACAGTAAATTTTTGAAGCGCTTTAAGCATTGGAGTCGGTCCGCATGAAAATATTTTTATTTCAGAATCCTTAAAATCATTAAATTTAGAAATCAATAATTCTACAACATTTCCTTTAAATCCAATTGATCCGTCATCGGTGGAATAAAATACATTTTTTAAACCCCAATCGGTTACGTCTTTTTCGTTTCTACCCCCGATAAGAGTAACAATTTTTTTATTCTTTAACCTTCTTGTCAGAAATGGAAACGGAGCCGCGCCTAGTCCGCCGCCAATCATTACGGCAGTGTCATAATCGTCTTCATAAGTAAAACCGTTCCCCAGCGGGGCTAAAATATCAATAACATCCCCATTCCTTTTTTCCGAAAGTATTCTTGTCCCCTCACCGTGTTTATTAAACATAAAAGAGATATAATCGCCGTCAACATCAGAAATACTGAACGGCCTTCTTAACAAGGGGAAATCAGTTTCGGATACTTTCAGATTGCAGAATTGTCCCGGCTTAATAGCCGAAGCAATTTGGGGTGAAAATGCTTTTAATATAAAAATATTTTCCTGAATTTTTTCTACGGATTCGACCGGTACTTTTGAGGTAAACAAATTGAGGTTTTCCGATATTTAAAAATTATTGCATCAAATTTAAGGATTCGGTTTTTTATTACCAATAGAATTATAATTAATCAGAACTTTAAAAAATGTTTTTCCAATTCCGAGATTTTATTTAATCTTTTCTGATGTCTTTCTCCGGCAAAAACGGTTTTAAGCCATGTATCCAAAATAGATTTTATTGTTTCTTCTCCGAGAGTTTTTGCTCCCATTACTAAAACATTTGCGTTATTGTGTTCTCTTGCGCTTTTAGCAGAAAATTCATTGTAACAGGTTGCAGCTCTTATTCCGGGAAACTTATTGGCGGTAATGGCCGACGGTATTCCGGTAGCGTCAATTAGAATTCCGAAACGGACTTCCTTCATTGAAACTTTTTTCGCTACGGCAATCGCGAAGTCGGGATAATCGCATGAATCTTTTGAATTTGTTCCGACATCGATTAGCTCATATTTTTCATTTCCCGGCTGTAATCCGAGCAGGTATTTTTTCAGCATCTCTTTAACTTCAAAACCGGTATGATCGCTGCCGATTGCGATTTTATTATTATTTACAACATTATTATTTACAACTATATCTTCTTTTAAGTTTTCGGAGTTATTGCTTCTTACAATCTGAATTCCGGAAGATCTTATTTTATCCATAGCCAAGGGCGTAATTAAACATTTATCGCAGATTTCTAAAATTTTTGCGCCTGTTTTTAATGTATCTATTACGTACTGTTCTGTAATTAATTTTTTCATAATTATAATAGTTCTTTTCTATTATTCATTTTTAATGAATCGACAACGCTTTTTACATCCTGAGAATTTTTTCTATTACAAATTAGTAATGAATCTTCTGTATTAATAACAATTAAATTATGCACGCCTATAACTGCGGTAAATTTTTTAGGTGAAAACACATAAGAATTTGCGGTCTTTAAAGTGTAAACATCCCCTATTTTAGAATTACCCTCATCGTCATGTTCCGACAGCTGATAAACTGTTTCCCAGCTGCCTACATCGCTCCAGTCAAAATCACCTTTTGTTAAATAAACATTTTCCGATTTTTCCATTACACCGTAATCTATTGAAATACTTTTAAGCTGTCCGTAAACCTTTGTAAGTGTTTCAGAAAAATCTTTTTGATTTATATTTTCTCTTAGTACTTCAAGTCCTTCATAAAGATCTTCCATATGTTTCTGAATTTCGGAAAGAATGGTATCGGCTCTCCAAATGAACATGCCGGAATTCCATAAAAAATCACCCGATGAAATAAACCTTCTTGCGGTAGAAAGATTAGGTTTTTCGGCGAAGTTAATTACTTTATGTATATCCTGATCAAAATGGTTTTCATCAATTTGAATATATCCGTACCCTGTTTCGGGACGTGTAGGGTTTATGCCGATTGTAACAAGACCTTTAGTTTTATGGGCGAACTTTGCCGCGCGCATCATAGTTTTGTGAAAACCCGGAATGTCTTTAATAAGATGGTCTGCCGCGAGAGTTAAAATTACAGCGTCTTTTTTCATGCTTTCAACTATAACAGCCGAAAGGCCAATACATGCTGCTGTATTTTTGCCGAACGGTTCATCTATAATATTTTTTCTTGGTAATTGAGGAAGCTGCTCAATTATGCGGGGTTTTTGTATTCTGTTTGTTACAACAAATATATTCTCAAGTTTAACCAATCCATCCAGCCTGGAAACAGTATCCTGAATCATAGTATTATCGCCGAATATACGTATCAGTTGTTTCGGTTTTCTTGCTTTGCTTCTAGGCCAAAATCTTGCGCCGACGCCGCCGGCCATAATAACAGCATAAAGTTCCATTATAAACTACCTCAACCAATAATTTTTAATTTAGTACCCAGGTTCTCTGCTTCATTAAGATAAGAAGTAATATCAACATCTTTACCCCTTACAACCGCTGCAATCACAATTAAACAAGCTCTCAGCTTTTCAGTAAGTTCGGAATCAGGTTGAACTATATTTTCTTTAATCTGCGACAAAGTTCCGGCAAAAATAATATGCATATTTGTAATAACTTCAAAACCGATTTTCTCGGAAAGTTCTGCGTTATTATTCATTAACTCCGTATAAAAGATAAGATCATCGTAGCTGTGCTCACCTTTGGAAAGTTTATTTAAAAACGCATCAAGTTCTTTAATAGGTTTTAAAACTTCTTTTTCAAAATTTTCAAATGTTAAATCATTCTCATCCTTTAAATCGCCCAAAATCATTTCTTCTTTTAACAAATCACTTTCCGATTTCTTTATTTTATTAACCGCGTCTTTATTTTCATCTTTTACCGCCGCGAAAAGTTTGCTGTGATCTATTTCATTTTCAGGCGAAACTATTTTTTCTTCTTCTGTATCAGAATTTTTTGATTTGGGACTATTTAAATTTTCTCTGCATTCTAAAGGAGTAACAATATCAAGCAAATTGCTGAGTTCGCGAAGAATCAAATGAGAATGCTCTTTAAACTTATCCGAAATTTTAAGAAAATCAATTTTACCATTTTGAATAAACTGATTTATTTCTCCAAGTTTTATCGCAAATTTTGAAAACTTAGTAAGTTTTTTCATATCTGCAATAAGTTTTGTCATATCCGCAGAATGAGAAACATGTTCTTTTAAAATGGCAACTACCTCAATTTTTTCGGAACTGAGTCTTAAATTATTTGCCGCGCAATTTATGCATTGCAGTATGTATTGTTTGCCGATTTCCATTTAATGCAAATATAGAGAATACTTTTAGATAGTGTAAATTTTGTTACTTAATTTAATGAAATTTATTCATTTATTTATAATATAGAGAGATTGATTTTTCTAATAATAAATTTATTTTGTTAATAAGATATTAGAACTTATTTCAATAATAATTGTTATATAGAACAAAGAGAAAGACAATATTATGATTGGATATAGATTCAGCGAGTTTAAGCCCGACCCTGCGGGAAAATACGAATTCCAGCAATTATTGAATTTATTTATGCAGATATTAAATATTACCTCCGGAGATGTTTCTCAGGCAATTAATATATTAAATGAACTTGACGTAAAGTATAATCTAACAGGGAATGATTACGGAATCGGAGATTTTATTGAAGACTTAAAAAGAAACGGATATTTAAAAGAAGATCAGAATAATCCTAATTCTTTAAATATGACCGCCAAATCTGAACAGACAATTCGTAAGCGCGCCTTGGAAGAGATATTTAATAAGTTAAAGAAAACCGGTAAAGGAAATCACCCTACGCCCTTTTCAGGATTCGGGGATGAAAAAACCGCGGATAGAAGAGATTATTTGTTCGGCGATGCATTAGATCAAATAGATATGACTTCCTCCATAAAAAACGCTCAGATATCCCACGGTTTAAATGATTTTAAACTTACCGAAGATGATCTTGAGGTAGAAGAACGTGAATATAAAACCAATACTTCAACTGTGTTAATGATTGATATTTCACACTCAATGATTTTATACGGCGAAGACAGAATAACTCCGGCTAAAAATGTAGCAATGGCTTTGGCCGAATTAATTACTACACAATATAAAAATGATACTTTAGATATTATTGTTTTCGGGAACGATGCATGGCCAATTGAAATTAAGGATCTTCCATATCTTCAAGTTGGTCCGTACCACACAAACACCTTTGCGGGACTTGAACTTTCAATGGATATCCTTAGAAAAAGAAAAACATCAAATAAACAAATTTTTATGATAACAGACGGTAAACCTACCTGCTTAAAAGAAGGCGCGCGTTATTATCAGAACAGCTTCGGACTTGATAGGAAAATAATAAACAAAACCTTGGACCAGGCCGCCAAATGCAGGAGATTAGGAATTACAATCACAACCTTTATGATAGCGCGCGATCCGTATTTACAGCAGTTTGTAAGAGACTTCACAAAAACTAATAACGGCAGGGCATATTACAGCAGCCTGAACGGTTTGGGGGAATATCTTTTTGAAGATTACGTCCGCAATAGAAGGAAAAAAGTAAAATAAAATTATTCGCCTTTTTGTGAATATGTATTAGTCCATATTTTTCAATTTGTTTTGCCACTAAGGCTCAAAGACACAAAGACGAAAACACAAACATTTAATCTACACCGGAGATTTTAATGATTAAAAATTTTGAAAACATAAAAACTTTAGCGCAGTTAAAAAAGAACGGATACAAATACAGATCAATAAAAGATGAAATGAGGGAAAACCTTATTTCTATTCTTAGAAAAAAAGAGAAACAATTTGCCGATATTATCGGATACGAAGATACCGTAATTCCCGATATACAATCAGCTATTCTATCCAGGCACAATATTATTTTACTTGGACTGCGAGGACAGGCCAAAACCAAAATCGCGCGCTCATTGGTTAATTTATTGGATGAATACATTCCAATAATTGAAGGTTCTGAAATTAATGACGATCCGCTTCATCCTATTTCCAGATACAGCAAGGATATAATTGAAGAATTAGGGGACGATACTCCAATAAATTGGGTTTTTAGAAATGAAAGATATTCTGAAAAACTTGCGACTCCAGATGTAACAATCGCAGATTTGATAGGAGATGTTGACCCGATAAAAGCGGCGGCTCTTAAACTCCCCTATTCTGATGAACGAGTAATTCATTTCGGAATTATTCCCCGTTCACATAGAGGTATTTTTACTATTAATGAACTGCCCGATTTGCAGGCAAGAATTCAGGTAGCTCTTTTTAATATTCTTCAGGAAAAGGATGTTCAAATAAGAGGATTCAAAATAAGGCTTCCTCTCGATGTACAATTTGTTTTTACCGCAAACCCGGAAGATTATACAAACAGAGGTTCCATTGTAACCCCGCTAAAGGACAGAATTGATTCTCAAATTCTAACACATTATCCCAAAACAATAAGTATTTCAAAATCAATTACTAAACAGGAAGCAAAACTTACAAATGATCAAAAAGATAATATCCGCATTTCAGATATTATTACAAATCTGATCGAACAAATTGCATTTAAAGCAAGGGAAAGTGAATATGTTGATTCCAAAAGCGGTGTATCTGCCCGCTTAACAATTTCCGCTTATGAAAATATTATAAGTACGGCAGAGCGCAGAATGTTAATAAATAATGAAACAGATACAGATGTTAGGATTTCCGATTTTACAGGTGTAATACCCGCAATTACAGGAAAAGTCGAGCTGGTATATGAAGGAGAACAGGAAGGTCCGGCTAAAGTAGCTCAAATTTTAATCGGGAAAGCTATACGCGAGGATTTTATTCATTACTTCCCTAGTCCCGAAAAAATCAAAAGAAAGAAGAATGAGCCTAATCCTTATATGGATATTATAAGCTGGTTTTCAAAAGGAAATACTGCGGATTTATTAAATAATCTATCAAACCAGGAATATAAAAATAAATTAATGTCAATTTCCGGATTGTTCGAGTTAATTGAAAAATACCATCCTGATACAGAAGAAAACGAAAAATATTTATTAATGGAATTTGCGCTTCATGGACTTTCGGAACATTCGTTATTAAGCAAATATCATATAGAATTCGGTTTGCAGTTTAAGGATATGATAAGCAGTATGTTTACAATTAATTCTGATGATGATGACAATGAAGAATTTGACGAAGAAAAATATATGTGATTTTTATAAATTTTGTTAAATTGCTTTCAGTTTAACATTCATAGGGGATAAAATGCTGGTTACAACAACAAATAACGTTGAAGGGAAAAAAATAACTGTCTATCTCGGATTAGTTTCCGGAGAGGCAATATTGGGAGCAAATATTTTTAAGGATATTTTCGCTTCAATAAGAGATATTGTCGGCGGACGTTCCGCTTCATATGAAAGAGAATTAAGACAGGCAAAAGAAATTGCTCTTCAGGAAATGCAGGACCAGGCTAAACTGCTTGGCGGCAACGCGGTAATAGCTGTCGATCTTGATTATGAAACTATCGGCCAGGGCGGAAGCATGCTTATGGTATCTGCGAGCGGTACCGCGGTTGTAATGGAAGATTAGCACATAAATGAATGATTGGCTGAATGGTTGATTGTTAGTTTATAATATTTTGCATTATTACAATCAACCAATCAGTCAATCTATTTTTAATTCTTATCTTTAAATCCTTTCTTCATCCATCCTTTTGCAAGCAATAATCCGATTGGACTTATTATCGCGATAAACCCGTAAATAAGCCACATAGTCTCGGTATTTTGCTCTGCCGGAAGTTTATCGACAGAACAATATTGCATTAAGAACCATCCTGAATATAAACTTGTCACAATTTTTGTAAGGAACCAAGGAAACTGTCCTATTCCCATATAAATACCCGTCATATTTCTAGGAGCAATTTCAGCCACCCATTGCAGAAATCTAGGCTGCCACATTGCTTCGCCAATTGTCATAATAACCAGATATGCCATAAGCGTATTTATGTTAGGGCCAAACGCAAGAATGAATGTAGGCGAGGCCATAACTAAGGTACCGATAATCATCATATTATAAGTATTTCTTTTGGATGTAAGCGCGGTTACCATGGGAGTTAGTACAAAAATCAAAATAGGATTCAGGTTAACAAAAAATTCGAAATTATCGGCGACAAAACCATCAAATGCACGGCTTGTATATTGAGGAAGAGTAAGCCAGTTATGCGCAAATAATGTTTGAACCGGAATCAGAACGAAAATAAAAAAGAGAAATCTTAAATCTCTAAGCGGAAAATTTTTGATATAATATCTTAATTTTTCTTTGGCGCTCATATCATCCATTTCATTTTTCTCTTCTTCAATATTTCCTCCTTCGGCTTTAATATTTTCAAGCGCCTTTTTCATTGCCGATTTTGACATAACGACCGCGACAATAATAATTCCTGTTACTGTTAAAACTACATATACCCAAAATACACCCGGTATTCCCGCAGCTTTACGAATTGGAGGAGATATTAATCCGGGCAAAAATCCGCCTAAATTCATAAGGGAATATAACATTGCATATCCCATAGCGGCGGTTTTGGGGGTTGTTAATTGTTTTATACCGGCATATGCCGCGGGCTGATAAATTCCGTATCCAATAACAATTCCAAGAATTCCAAGCATTGCAACAATATGCGCGCCTCCCCACATTCCTGTGGCTCCAAATTGAGGCGATATGGTTAATAATATTCTTCCTATAAGCATCGATGACAAAGCAACCAGTAATGCTTTTCTTAATCCTATCCAGTCAACAGTCGCACCGAGAAACAGCATTGCTAAAGTTATTCCGCCGGTCAGCAATCCGACCATATTACCTGCCCTTATATCATCCAAACCAACATATTCGTTAAAAAATATTGCAAGTAGTCCCACAACCCCGAAATAAGTTAATCCCTCTAAAACATATGAAAGGTTAAGTCCGAATAATGCGCGTGAAGTATGTGCCAAATCAATAAACGGCTGAGTTAATTCTTTTATTATTCCTTTTGCCGGATTTTCATCAACATTTTTGTTTTCTTCCATGATTTCTCCAAAAATAATATTCAATAGTTGCGAACAAATAAATTATTTAGTTAAGATATTCTGTTAAACTACATTTACTTCCGTTTCCAATTCAATTTGAAACTTATTATAAACTTTATCCTTTATAAAATTAGAAAACTCATAAATTTCTTTACCCGACGCGTTATTAAAATTTATTATAACAAGTGCCTGTTTTTTATAAGTTCCGGTATTCCCTAATCTAAATCCTTTAAGACCGCATTTTTCAATTAGCCAGCCGGCTGGAATTTTATAAATATCTTTATCCGTATTGAAAGAGATAATATCCTCAAACTCGTTTTCAAGTCTTTCTTTTGTTTCTTTATCAACTTCCGGATTTTTAAAGAAGCTGCCGGCATTGCCGAATTCCGAAGGATCGGGTAATTTACTTTTTCTAATTTCTTTTACTATTTCACTAATTTTTGCAACAGTTAATTCTTCTGTTTTATAATTCTTTGCCGATTCTTTTAATGCGCTGTATTCAATATTTATTTTCGGTATTTTATTTAATTTAAGAGTTACGCTGGATATAAATATTTTATTTTTATATTCGTTTTTGAATATGCTGCTGCGGTACCCGAAATAACAATCTTTTTTATAAAATTCTTTTAACTTATTTTCTTTTAAAACTACACCTTCTAAAGAATAAAAAACATCCTTTAATTCTGCTCCATAAGCTCCGATATTTTGAATAGGCGCGGCGCCTACCGTCCCGGGAATATATGTTAAATTTTCAATCCCGCCGTAATTTTTATTTACACAGTAATTAACCAATTCATCCCAAATAACCCCCGCCCCTGCTTTAACAAATACAAAGTGTTCATCTTCATGAATTTCTTCAATACTTTTAATAGAATTTTTTATAACTAGCCCGGAGAAATCAGATGTAAATAAAATATTGCTTCCGCCGCCGAGTATTAATCTGTTATTATTTAAGAAAATGTTATGGGATAATAATTCTTGAAGGTCTTCAAGAGAGTGTATTTCACAGAAATAATCTGCTTTTACATCAATATGAAAAGTATTATAGTTTGTTAAAGAAAAATCTTTTACAATATTCATTTAATTATCAATTATTTTTCCAGTCAATAAATTTAATTTTATTACCGTCAGATTCAATAATTATTGCGCCTTCTATGTCGGTTCTTTTAATGTTTACACCAAGATTTATCAGTCTATCTACAACTACTTGTGACGGATGCTTAAATTTATTATCTATTCCCGCGCTTACAATTGCATAGTCCGGTGTAACTATCCGTAAAAACTGTTCCGATGAACTTGTTTTACTTCCATGATGACCGAGTTTTAAGATATCGGCATCTAAAAAATTATCAAAATCTTTTATCAGCATTTTTTCAGTTCTTATACCGGCATCTCCGGTAAATAGAAATGAAGTGCTTCCAAAAATAAGTTTTAATATACCGCTTTTGTCATTAATATTTAAGGAATTATAAATTGGAGTGTTAGTGTCATTTAGAATATAAATCCGGCAGTTGCCGATTCTTAATATTTCATTTTTATAATAATTTATACTAATATTTTTTTCTTTCAGTAATTTTTCCAATTTAATGTCTTTATCAAGTGACGAGTCCAATGGTGTTTTATAAATATTTTTTACAATACCTTTTTCAATTAAATAATAAAAACCTCCCAAATGATCCATATCCAAATGAGTAATAAACCCGTAATCAATCTTTTCTATTCCAAGATTTTGAAAAAAAGGTTTAATAATTCTTTCGCCTGTATCAAAGTTTACAGTCGCGTTTCCGGCATCAATTAATGCTGTTTTATCGTTAGGAAATTTTATTAATATCGCGTCCCCCTGCCCTACGTCAACTGCAACAACAAGAAGTTTATTTTTCGGAATTATTGAATAGTTATCATAAGAAATAAACAATAAGAAATTTATTATAATTAAAAGCGTAAATACTATTCTACCGGAAGCTGAAGTAAATTTGTTATAATATGTATATACAACAATTACAAGAATGTAAAATACAACTGAATCATATTTTGAAAATCCGGGGATTAACAAATACGAAATATCCAGGTTGCCTGTAAATTTTACAAAGACGAACAAATATTCAATTATTTTATCATTCGCAGCCGCGTAAATAATGGCTGCCCAGCTCCAGATTACTGAGACAATTAGCGTAAAAATCCCGATTCCCACTATAAATCCAATCACAGGTATTACAAGCAGATTTGCGAATAAAGCAATTACGGATAATTTCTTAAAATAAATTAGCGTAAAAGGTAAGGTACCGATCTGCGCAGCAATAGATACGGAAGAAAACAACAGCAGGTAATTAATAAATTTATTTTTAATTTTATACTTATTTACGGATTTTTGAAAAACAGGATACAAAATTATTATTGAAAGCACGGCAGAAAATGACAATTGAAAACCCGGATTAAATATCTCATCGGGATTAAGCAATAAAATAATAAATGCGGCAAGCGAAATTGAATTTATGCTGTTGTAGCTTCTATTTGTTAATGCCGAAATAATTAGGACAGCAGCCATTAAGGTAGCTCTAAATACAGACGGAGGCGAACCGGTTACAACTAAAAATAATATCAGTCCCGCAATAGTTAAAATATAACGCAAAACAATATTTAACCTGCTGAATAGAAATAAAAATATTAGAATTATAAACCCAACATGCAGACCCGAGACAGCAAGAACATGAATAACGCCTGCATTAACAAAGCTCTGCCTGGTTTCATAATCAACCTCGCTTCTATCGGCAAGAAGCAATCCTCTTAATAATGCTGATGAATTTTCATTATGATATTTATTTATTTGCGCATCAATATTTTTCCTTATGTCAAATATAAAATTCTTTAATAAATCTTTATTATTGCCAATAATTTTCAGTTCTTCAATTTTATAACAATTAAAGAGCGCAGATATTCCGTTGCTTTCAAGATATTTCTGATAATCAAACTCACCGGGATTTCTTTCTTCTTTTCCTTTCTGCAGATTACCTTTAAGAATTATTTCATTACCGACGGATAATTGATTAAAAACGTTCAATAATTTTTTCTTACTTTTTTCATAAATATTACAAAGCAGAACTACATTTCTTTTTATTTTGAATTTGCCGGTTTTAATCGAATCGGTTTCAATTTGCAGAACAATTTTATCTTTTCTGATTAATTCAATATTGCTAATAAAGCCTTTTACTTCGGAGTTTTTATATCTTTGATTTTCAAACGGGTAAGAAATTTTTTGAGGAGAAATTAGTGAAGAATAAAAATAACCGCATAGAATTATATTTATAAATAACAGAATCTGAATTATTCCGGCATCATTTTTAATTTTATATAAAATCAATGCCGAAATAATAAGAACTGCCCAAACGTAAAACAGTAAACCAATATTTAATTCTAAATAATTTTTTAATACAATACCGCAGATAAAGAGAACCGTAAAATTTATCAGCGGGTGTTTATTCATACATATCCAGTATAGCTTTTTTAATATGATATAGTTTTTTAATTTTTCTTGATAATTCTTCGGCGTTCCTGCCGGAAGTAATAGTAAGAGCAGGATTTCTTGTGTGAGTCTTAACCGATACATCTTCAAGATTTCCGTGATCCGAACAGATAATTAAGGTGGTATCTTTACGTAAGTTTTTTAAAATGTGAAGGAGGAATTCATCAAGTATGTTTAAGGAATATTCCATTATTTCGGGATTTCTTCCGTGACCGAAATGATCGGTTAAAAAATATTCATAAAGTGTAAAATGATTTGCCGATGCGAGTCTTAACAATCTGTTAGCTGCTGTCTGCGGTTTTATAAGCGGTAAGTTATAATTTAGTTTATCAATCCACCGGAAATTATTTATATCGGCACCAAGCGCAATTCCTTTCCACAAATCTGAAGGAGTTTTAAGTTTAACACCGCTAAGCAGGCAGCTTAATGAAGTGGCGCTTAATCTTTTTCTGCCCGATTTTATATAATCAAAAAATATTTTTGGATACGCATTTGCAAAACAAACATTTAATCCTCTTCTTTTAAATTCTACAAAAATATTTTTTTCTTTCAACTGAGAGACTGTTTTTGAATGAGGATAGGGACCGAAATGATATCCAGCAATTTTAGGAGCATTAATTCCGGCAAATATGGAAACTTGCCCTGTACCGCTTTGCGGCAGTCCGCCGACTCCCAAATTAGCGTCGACGGGGAATAAAAATGAGTTACCGGTTGTTAATTTTTGTTTTTTCAAATGAGGAGTTTCAATAAAATATTCGGAAAAGATTTTAAATTTATTCCGAAAGAAAGGATTGACGGCAGGATCATTTTGACCAATGCCAACGCCGTCAATAAATATTAATAATGTTGAATGCAATTATTTATGAATTCTCATTTTGATTCTACAATTATTGTCACCGGTCCGTCATTAATTATTTTAACTTCCATCATCGCGCCGAATATGCCGGTTTTTACTTTTTGACGGCCAATATTTTCTTTAACTCTATTAACAAACATATCATATAATTCTTCAGCTTTTTCGGGCCGAGCCGCATCAACAAAACTTGGTCTATTTCCTTTTCTCGCGTCACCGTACAAAGTAAACTGTGAAATAATTAATACTTCTCCGTTTATATCGTGTAATGACAAATTCATTTTCTCATTATCGTCTTCAAATATTCTAAGGTTACAGCATTTATCAGCAACAAAGTTCACTTCATCCGCAGTATCGGCGTGAGTTACTCCAAGAAGAATCACCATTCCTTTTCCAATTGATTCAGTATATTTTTCGGAAAGAATAACTACTCCCCCCTCTTTCACTCTCTGAACCAATGCCCTCATATTCTTTCACCGTAAATTACGCGGTCAATATTCTGATAATCCTTGATTATTTTTATATCTGTAAAATTATAACTTTTCATTATTTCTTCGACCTTGGCCGCCTGCCCGATTCCTATTTCGAAAAACAATTTGCCGTTTAAATTCAATAATTCAGAAGCGACTTCGCAAATTCTACTATAAAAGCTGTATCCGTCCGCCCCGTCGGTTACGGCGTTAAACGGTTCATAATTAACAATTTCTTTCTGAAGATTTTTCATCTCTTCTTTTTCTACGTAAGGCGGATTTGAAACTAGAATATCATAATTGCCTATATTGTAAATTTCATTGCTAAAAACATCCATATTAAGAAAATTAATTCTGTCTTTTATTTCATGAAGTTCCGCATTTAAAACCGCTGTTTTTAATGCTTCTCCGGAAATATCGATTGATGTCAGCCTACAGCCGCTTATATTTTTTGCCAGCGCGACCGGAATATTCCCGCTTCCAGTGCCTATATCCAAAATCGAAATATTTTCCCCGGATTTATAATTATTAATTATTGTTTCAATAAGTATTTCAGTTTCGGGGCGCGGTATTAATACAGAAGGATCAACAATAATTTTTAAACCGTAAAATTCCGAGCTGCCTAAAATATACTGAAGCGGTTCGAAGTTTCCGCGTTTGGAGATATAAGTTCTGTAATTAAGTTTTTCCGTTTCGTCAAGAGGTCTGTCATAGGATAAGTACAAATCCAATCTTTTGCATTCCAGCACTCCTGCCAACAGCAGTTCAGCGTTAGTGCGGGGAGAGTCAATTCCTTTTTTTTCCAAATATTCTGTTGATAATTTTATCGCTTCAAGAACCGTAAGCATATATAATAATAATTTTATAATTAATGAGTACTAATTTAAAAAATTAAAGGGGATAACAAAACCAATTGCATCCCCTTTTTTTTAGCTAATCTTATTAAATATTAATTCTGATTTTCTTGATACACCTTTAGAATATACTCCGCAATAGCTTTTGCTTCGTTAGGTTTTAATCCTTGATTAGGCATAACCGGATAATCAGGATTAATTTTTACGGGATTCAGAACAAATTTTGCAAGTTCATCTTGCTTGCCTACATATTTGCTTAAGACGCTATTGTACGGCGGCCCGACTAGCTTTACGTCAAACTTATGGCAAGCTGAGCATCTGCCGTTAAATATATCTTCACCGCTTACAGCCACAGTTTCGATACCTAATTCTTCGTTTAATTTGACGCGGTATTCTTCATAGTTGGCTGATAATTTCTGAAACTGATTCTGTGTTGACGTGCTGAAGGCGGCCTGCTCTTTTATGACTAAAAACGTAAATAAAATTACAAATAAATAAATAACCGAGGAGCTGAATTTTGTATTTGATTCCTTGAGCATTAAGTAAAAAAGATTAGCGATCAATAGTACAATAAATAAAATAATAACTATAGAACCGAATACAATTCCGTTTAGCGCAACAGCGGGAGTTACAAAAACGTTTAAGACGATTAGCGCGGGAAGAATTAATGTTGCTATCAATCCCCTAGTTAATGCGAATTTTTTCACAAAGCTTTTATAATTAGGGTCATTTTCCTGCCAATCGTAATTTGGCCTGAAATAAAAATATAAAAGTACGGCTGAAGTAACACTTATTGAAGCAGCAATGAAGTATAAAAAGTAAGTAAGCGTATTTATTGAAAGAATAATTCCTAATAAAGATGAATCTTCACCCCATCTGCTTGAATCTATAGCGAGCTCAATTGACCCGATAAACAGGTATGCGGAAACCAATAATAAAACAAGTCCGTATTTACCTGTTTTATTTAACAGCTTTACCGCTTTTAATTTATATATATCCGATTCTTCATCCGAATCTTTAATTTTTCCTAAAATGTCATTAATATGCGAAGAGTATTTATACGTATAAATAAGTACTATTCCTGTCAGAAAGAAAATTAATGAAATAAAAATATTCTGCGGCACGCCTGAATCGGTCATATGAAGAAGCTGGGCATAACAGAAAATGGCGCTTAAAATCGGCACAACGCCAAATCCGAAACTCATGCTTTTATTAAAAGTAACAAGATCAATAAGCTGTTTTGAAAATTTTGAATAATAGGTATTATCGCTTCTTTTGCTTTTCGAGTTATAATAAACGGATAACAGCGACGAGCCAATAAGCAAGGTAAAATAAGGCAGAACTATTAAAAAAGTTAATGCCAATAGGTACTTAAGCAGTACCATATGATGAGCAGATTGAGGAAGCACAGCATTTTCTAAAAAATCCATATCAGGTTATCCCTTAGAATTCAATTAACAATAATTTTTCTAATGATAAAATTAGAACAATGGCTAATACATATAAATTTATATGCAAAAACGCCTTTCTGAAAATTAATTTTTCAATATAATTTGTAAGAATATTTCTTGTACTCCATACGAGTATAAATCCAAGAGCAATTATAAGAACTATAGAAAGAATATTTCTCGAAACATCAAAAAAAGGAATTAATAAACAGCTTGTTGCCAGAGCCGCGATCCATGTAAAAGTAATTCTGCTTAGCTGCCTATTGTTAAATATTTTTGTTAGAGTCGGGAACCCGGCTTTCTCATAGTCTTTTCCGTAAATCATAAGCAGAAGCCAGAAATGCGGTATCTGCCATATAAAAAAGAACAATGCTACGGCTAATATTTTAGGATCGCTTATACTGCCTCCCGCTGCCGACCACCCAATAACCGGCGGAAGCGCCCCTATTATTGAACCTGGAATTACGGCTAATGAATTAATTCTTTTTAACGGCGTATAAATAACATTATACCAGAACAAATTTATCCAGCCTAATATCAAAGCTGTAGTATTTGCCGAGTAATAGATTATCAATGAACTAAAAACGATCAATATAAAAGCGTATACTAGTACACCGTTGGGAGTAATTCTGCCGGAAGGAATAGGCCTTCCTTTAGTTCTATCCATCAGCGCGTCTTTATCTTTTTCCTGAAAATGATTAAGCGCTGATGATCCGCAAGCGAGTAAAAATACACCCAATGTTGGAAGAATAATTTTTTCAGTAATGTTTCCCGAATACAAAATAAATCCGACTGAAGTTGTTACCGCAACAAAAAAAGTTATTCTCACTTTTCCCAGTTCAAAAAGTATATCAAAATATTTTTTAAAAGCTTTCAAATTATTAAAGAACCTTTCGATAAATTTATTGCACTATTCCCGCATTTTGAACTTCACTGCTATCTTTTTTTGCTTCGTACCAGGATGCAAAATCATCTTTTGAAAGAACAACAACCTTTGTATACATCATAGAGTGATTTAATCCGCAAAATTCAGCGCATGCAATATCATATGATCCGACTAATTCAGGTGTAAAAAAAAGTGTATTTATTTTTCCGCCGGCAATAACATCCTGCTTAATTCTGAAAGCCGGGATATAAAGCGAATGATTGACATCCAGGGACTGAAGTTCAAGTTTAATTGGTCGTCCGACCGGCACATACAAGGTATCTAAATTTTTACCGTTGTCGTATCTGAAGTCCCATGCCCACATTTTTGCCTTAACCTGTATAACAAACGCGTCTTTGGAATCCATTCTCATTTCTTTAAAACCTTCGTAGCCGAAATAGAACATTGATAAAACCAGCACGGTCGGTACGGCTATCCAAATAGTTTCTAATAAAATACTACCGTGAATATCCTGCGGTTCATGCCCTTTTTTACGGTTATATTTAAATACAAAATATATCATAGTAACGGTTATGCCTAAAAGAAGGATAACCGAAATAGCTACAATATAAAGCATCACTGAATCAACAGTTTCTACAGTAGAAGTAGGCGCTGGAAACATTTTTTAACCTCGATAAATAAAATCGGAAAACGTTAATATAAAAATAACTATAAGTGTAAAACCGCTAACAATTAAAAATACTTTAAATATGGGCTCATCAAATTTAATGTGCATAAATATATTTATTACCAACGACGATTTAATAGCGGCGATAAATAATGCTACAAATAATGTATAAGAGCCGAGGCTTATTCCCGCAATTGTTACAGTAATAGAAGTAAGAGCAATTAAAGCCACCCAAATTAAAATTAAGGTACCGTAACCTACATGATGATGTTTATGTTCTGTTTGTTTTTCGTATTCCATCAAATTTGCCTCATTGAATTAAATAGAATAAAGGGAACAAGAAAATCCAGATCAAATCGACTAAATGCCAGTATAAACCGGAATTTTCAAGTTTAACATAATTATCAAATGTAATTTTATCCTTGATAATCATTGCCAGTATAATTGATAAAAATATAATTCCGATAACCACATGAAGTCCGTGCAGTCCCGTCATTATAAAATATAATCCGAAGAATAATATTTCACCGTTGGGTTTACCAAGCAATGTTTCTGAACCGGGATAAAGTCCGTGTTCAAATTTTACTCCCCATTCAAAATATTTATTAATCATGAAAGAGAAAGCCAAAACGATAGTAATCAAAAGCAATACAACAGATAAAAATTTATTTTTTCTCTGCAGCGCCGCGATAGAAAGAGCGACAGTTAAACTGCTTGTTAAAAGAATTATCGTGTTTAACGTCCCGATTCCGGTATCCAGTTCCATACCGGCAATATGAAATTGATCCGGGTACTGATATCTGTACACAGCATAAATTAAGAACATGCCTCCGAATAATAATAATTCGGTAAATAGGAAAAGCCACATTCCCATTTTGGATCCGATATCATCCCGGTGTATATGTCCGTGACTTTCAGCCGCATGAGCGTGATCAGTCTGACTCATAATTTTTCATCTCCTTGAGCTGGCTAAAATCGTAAGGTTCGTGAGTTACCGTTGGAATAACATGGAAATTTTCCAATGGCGGCGGCGAAGAAGTATGCCATTCAAGTGTAACTCCTCCCCATGGATTTTCTTTTGATTTAGGTCCTTTTAAAAGCGCGTGAATTAAATTCCAGAAAATAATTATCATTGTAATACCCATTAACCACGAACCAATTGTAGAAATTAACTGCAGATCGGCAAATTCAGGCAGATAATCATAATATCTTCTCGGCATGCCCATATAGCCCATAATAAATTTCGGAAAATACAAAGCATTAAAAGCTACAAAAAATAAAGCGGCCGCAATATTTGCCCATTTTATTGAATACATTTTCCCGAACATTTTGGGATACCAGTAAAATAAAGCAGCAAAGAAAATTGTGCCCGTTCCTCCAAACATTACATAATGAAAGTGGGCAACCACAAAATATGTATCGTGCAAATGAACGTCGGTTGCAAGGGATCCTAATACTAATCCGGTTAATCCACCGATTGAAAAAAGAAATATAAACACCATTACCCAAATAAACGGTGGTTTCGGATCTATTGAGCCTTTATACATTGTAGCTACCCAGTTAAATATCTTGACTCCGCTTGGTAAAGCTACAATAAATGTCAGCAACGAAAATATCATCGCGGAGGTATCGCTCAAACCGCTTACAAACATGTGATGAGCCCAAACGAGGTATCCGACAAACGCTATTGCCAGACTGGAAATCGCGATCGCTTTATACCCGAAAATTGTTCTTCTAGCGAAAGTAGGTATAATTTCGGAGACAACTCCCATAGCCGGAAGAATCATAATATATACAGCCGGGTGAGAGTATATCCAGAATAAATGCTGATATAAAATTGGATCACCGCCGAGAGCGGGATCGAATATTCCGACACCAAAAACTCTTTCAAGAATTACAAGAAGAATTGTAATTCCGATAATTGGCGTAGCAATTACCTGAATCCATGCAGTTGCATAGGTGGCCCAGACAAATAAAGGCATTTTGAAGAATCCCATACCCGGAGCACGCATCCTGTGAACCGTGGTAATAAAATTAAGTCCTGTTAGAATTGAAGAAAATCCGAGTACAAATGCAGCGAAAATTGCAAGTGAAACGTTAGCTCCTGTTCTAACACTGTAGGGAATATAAAATGTCCAGCCTGTATCAAGCGGTCCACCCGGAAGAACAAGAGAAATAAGAACTAAAATCGCTCCAATTATGTAAATGTACCATGATAATAAATTTAAACGCGGGAATGCGACATCTTTAGCCCCCAATTGAAGCGGCAGAAAGAAGTTTCCGAATACTGCCGGAATTCCGGGGATAATAAATAAAAATATCATAATTACGCCGTGCAGCGTAAATACGGCATTATATGTCTGAGGTTCCATTATTGTTTTCCCGGGGGCAATTAATTCTAATCTCATTAAAATACCCAGAATAACCCCTACAATAAAAAACGAACCAACAGCACCTAAATATAACAAACCAATACGTTTATGGTCAGTACTTAATAACCAGCCTAAAATACCTTTTCGGGAAGATGTTCCTTCTTCATAAAATGTTTTTTCGGCAACTGCTGCAGCACCGTTAGCCATCTATATCTGCTCCTTATTTACTTTTTTCTTTTTTAATAATAAAACTAGAAGAAATGATCCGACTCCCAGTAGCATTAAAGTTCCAATAATACGTGTAATGTTTAATGTATATCCTCTCCCCTCTGGATCATAACTAAAACAATATTGTAATATTTTAGTAATTGTCGGGCTAGTTTTCCCTGCCTCGGCATCAATTAATGCCATTTTAATATCGAACGGATTATATTGAAGACCGTAAATATACCTTGATATTTTGCCTTTGGGAGAAATTGTAATTATTGCTCCCGCATGAATAAAATTTGAATCGGGGCTTGGAATATAATTAAACCCAACCGCATCGGTAATTTTTTTTATACTAACCGAATCACCGGTTAAAAATGTCCATGCATTTTCGGGGAATCCTCTTTTAATACCCTGTATATAATTCCTTTTCCACTTCGCCGCAATTTCTGGAGTTTCTCTCGAATCAAAACTTAAAGAAACGACCTGAAAATCTTCACTGGGTTTAAGCTCAACCTTGCTTGCCACCCAGCCAAGTTCGGTCTGAAGCGGACTGCAGATACCCGGACATTCGTAATAGACTAATGCAAGAAGTGTCGGTTTGGTAATTAATTCCGAAAGTTTTACAATTTGTCCTTCTGAATTTGTAAATTCAGTATCAAGTGGGATAAAATTTCCGAGCTTTTCATCAATTCCGGTTTTACTTTTTTCGGACAATGCATTTAAACTGCCTGAAAAAAGCACTATTAACAATAATAAATAACTAATTTTGTTTTTCACTTTGTTCACTTTTATATTCATTTATTAATTTATCGATAGCCAAACTTACGGGTATTTGATTTGGAACCTGAGTACCCGCGGATAAATTATACTGTTGATCCAAGGTTGATATTTCTTCATCACCAATTTCAGGATATTCTGCAAACGTTCTTATGTATTGAATAATGGCAATTCTATCCGAAGGAGCCAGATACTCATAAGCTGCCATTCCGTTTTTAATTATGCCTTCCTGCAAGGTTTTATATAATTGCCCGAATTCCGTTCCGTTAGTCCATCCTTCTAAAGTATGAAAGTTTCTTGGTTTAGGATTTAAAACCGCACCGGCTGTTCCGTCTCCTTTTCCTTCGGCGCCGTGACAGGATAAACAATTAGCATTATATAATTCTTTCCCTTTTGAAATAATTTCTTCACCCGGTGATTTAATTTTAGTTAAATCAACCGCGGGTAAAATTCCCCCTTTTTTCATTTCAATTTTTGCGGGAACGGCCAATGAATCTGTTATAACCGGCGATAATGTATTTAAAGAAACATTATCCATATTTTTTACATAAAAAATACCAATTACTAAAAATATCAAAAACAGGTAAGGATAAATCCAGCCGAATAATCTAAGTGGATTTTTCAGCAGGTTCTTAAATTCAATTTCAGATTCAATTCTTTTTTTACTCATAAAAATATTCCGATTAATCCGCCAATGTCAGTTTAAAGTCTAAAATCCAATCCGCGCTGTAATTTAGGATCGCCGATCGGGATAAGATTTTCTTTTTTCGATTTGATGCTGAATACAAGGATAATAATTCCTACGGCAAGCAATGGAAATCCTAATTCCATCCATCCTAAAACAAATCCTTCCTTACTGTAACTAGGCATAATGAGCCAGTATAAATCATAAAAATGTGCGAATAAAATCCATAATGAAAAGAATTTTAAGTTTTTAGCGTTCATTTTAGAAGGTTGTGACAATAACCCTGCATAAGGAATAATAAAACGGATAAAAATTAATCCGATAGAAACATAAACCCAGCTGCCGTGCAATCTGTCCATAAAAAATACTGTTTCTTCAGGAAGATTAGCATACCAGATAAGCATAAACTGGCTGAAGGCTATATAAGCCCAAAAATTTGTAAAAGCGAATAATAACGCTCCCAGACTGTAATAATGATCCTTTTTAAGTCCTTTTATCAAATAGCCTTTTTCATTCAGCATAACTATTATAAAGGTTCCGGCCGCAAGCGCAGCAAGAAGACTTCCCGTAAAATAATAAACACCGAATATTGTTGAGAACCAGTGGGGATTTAAACTCATAATCCAATCAATAGAAGCAAAAGTAATTGTTAGAGCAAATATCGGCATAAACACAGCAGACAATTTAATATTTCGCGTTGTAAGATTCTGATCCTTTGTTTCATCCTGCTTTTTCGAGTTTTTAGTAATTAAGAAATAAAACAGCAGCCAAAGTGCGAAAAACACAACAACTCTTACGGCAAAGAAGGTTTCATTTAGATAGGCTGATTTTCCCGATAAAATAGGATCAGCCGCAACAACATCCGTATGTGTCCAGTGGAAAATAGAATGAAGATTCAAATAAACCGGAATAGCAATAATTGGTACAACAATTAAAACGGCGGCCAAAAATTCGCTAACTCTTCTGAAAGGAGTGCTCCAAACGGCACCGCCCAAGTATTCAATCGCAACAAGGAACAAGGAACCTAATCCAATACTTGTTAAAAACATCAACAATATTAAATTGTTAAACGCGCTTCTTGTGTTGTCAACAAAATAAGAAAATACTATAATAAGCAATCCCGCAATAAGTAAAGCAATTCCAATTTTGTTAACGCTTGCAGGCAGATCTTTTTTTACGTATTCAACAGTATTTGTATTTGAACTCATTGTAAGTCGGACTCCTTAGCATTTAACGATCTTTGTAAAGCTCTGATATAAAGTACAACAGCCCATCGTTCTTCCCTGCTTAACTGTGAAGAATAAGCAGGCATTATATTTTGTCCTTCGGTAATTACATGAAATAATCTACCGTCGGACCAATTTCTAACCTTTTCAGAATGCATGCTGGGAGGATTCGGAAACTGTCCGCGCAACCGGCTGTCGCCTTCGGCGTGAAAACCGTGACAAGGACTGCAGTATGTATTATATTTTACTTCCCCTAATGCGAAAACTTCTTTTGACGGAATTAATGGATTTGCCAAATTTTCACCGGCGCCTTCCGGATCACCCTTATATTTATATGGAATTTGATCTCTAGGAACTGTTCCGGCAACCGGATTTCTCATACCGAATCCGTCTGCAAATAATACATTACTTTCCTGAACAATTGTTTTTGATTGTTCCATCATCCAGTTGAAAGGCGTAATAAACATTAATTTGTTTAAGGTAATATACGTAGCGCCTGAAACCAGAATAAATACAACAGCCAGCAGAGAAATAAATTTAGGTTCAAAAACAGCGTGTTTTACATTTAATTCTTCATTATCAAAATAGACGGGAGTAATGTTTTTAGCACCAAGGGCCTGAAGAAAATTCTTAACTTTCTCCTCATTAAACAATTCATCTTCTGCTTGAATGCTGATTCCGTATTTCTCGCTTGTTACCGCTTTCATATAATCTGTATCGTGAAGCGGATGACTGTTATTAGGAAATTTAAAGAATACGAACAGCATTGTTAACACAGTTGCAACCGAGGCCGCTAAAACAGTTACTTCAAATATAATAGGCACAAAAGCAGGAAACGCAAAAAACGGTTTGCCTCCGATAACAATAGGATAATCAAAAGCCGTCATCCATGTCATCAATAAAACGGTCGCGAATGTACCCGAAAGTCCGAATACCAGCGCGAAATATCCAAGCCTTGAAGGTTTTAATTTCATAGCGTCATCCATACCGTGAACCGGGTAAGGAGTATTAATATCAAATTTCTTATAACCTTCGTCAGCGGTTTTTCCGGCCGCGTGAATTATTTCATCGGGAGTATCGAATAAACCCGTATAAGAATATAAAATTTTATCGCTCATTTTTAATGATCCTTATGCGATGGCTGTGAACCTTCGGCAACAGCCTTAATTTCTGCAATTGAAACTACCGGCAATGATTTAGTAAATAATAAAACCCATGTAAAGAAGAATCCGAAACTTCCTATTAAAATCGCAAAATCGGTTAAAGTCGGAGTATAATAAGCCCAGCTTGAAGGAAGATAATCTCTTGATAGAGACGTAACCGTAATGACAAATCTTTCAAACCACATTCCGACGTTTACAAGCACAGCCAAAACAAACATAAATGGTATGCTTCTTCTTATTTTTTTAATCCAGAAAAACTGCGGGAAGAAAACATTGCAGCTTGCCATAATCCAATAAGCCCATGCGTACGGACCGAAAGCTCTATTTACAAATGTAAATTGTTCAGGCTGAACTCCACTGTACCAGGCGGTAAAAAATTCCATAGCATAGGCGTAACCGACAATCGAACCGGTAAGAAGAATAATCTTATTCATCTTCTCGAGAGTATCGAGAGTAATTATATGTTCGTAATTAAATATTTTTCTAATAAAAATTAAAACATTCTGAACCATCGCGAATCCAGAAAACACAGCTCCGGCGACAAAATAAGGAGGAAAAATAGTTGTATGCCAACCGGGCAGAATAGAAACCGCAAAGTCAAAACTTACTATCGTATGAACGGAAAGAACCAAGGGAGTGGCAAATCCGGCAAGAATCAGATAAACCATTTCATAATGCTGCCAATGTCTGTTCGATCCTCTCCATCCCAAACTAAAGACCGAATAGATTACTTTTTTAATTTTACTAAAAGTTTTGTCCCTTAATGTCGCGAAATCGGGAATTAGTCCAACATACCAGAATATAAAAGAAACTGTAAAATATGTAGAAACCGCGAACACGTCCCACAACAAAGGAGAGGTAAAATTAACCCACAACGAATGCTGATTTGGATAAGGGAATAAATATCCGGCCAGCCATGGTCGTCCCACATGTATTGCCGGGAATATCATTGCCGTCATAACGGCGAATATTGTCATTCCTTCTGCAAACCTTGCAATACCATTTCTCCATTTTTGTCTGAACAGAAATAATATCGCGGAAATTAGAGTTCCCGCATGACCAATTCCGACCCAGAAAACAAAGTTAACGATTGGGAAACCCCAGCCTACAGGATTATTATTTCCCCATAATCCGGTACCGTAATAGAAAGAAAAAGCAAGTCCGATGACTCCAATTCCAAGCATGGATAAAGTTACGGCCAGGGCAAGGAAATATTTCTTATCAGGTTTACTCTCCAGAGGTTTCGCGATAATTTCATCAAGTTCTCTTAAAGAAGGTCTGCCTTCTACAACCGAAGGTTCATGTCTATAATCTGTAGTAGTCACTAAACTTCCTCCGAGTGAGTATTTCTTAATTTAGCGATATATGTAACATTTGGTCTAACATTCAGTTCTTCAAGCACGTGATAAGCAAGGTCATGATCTCTATATTTTGATACTTCAGATTCTTTATCGCTTGAATCGCCGAATACAATTGCGTTTGAAGGGCAAGCTACCTGGCAGGCAGTCTGCACATCATCACCTTTAAGCTGTTTATTTTCTTTAATAGCTTCTGATCTTGCTTCCATAATTCTTTGAACGCAGAATGTACATTTTTCCATAACACCGCGCGATCTTACAGTCACCTCCGGATTATGAACAAGATCAGTAACATTATTTTGATAATAAGCATCCGCGAAATTATCTCTGAAATTATAGAAGTTAAATCTTCTAACTTTATAAGGACAGTTGTTGGCGCAGTATCTTGTGCCGACGCATCTGTTGTATGCCATCTGGTTTAACCCGTCGGGACTATGGTTAGTAGCGTTTACGGGACAAACATTTTCGCACGGCGCGTTATCGCAATGCTGGCATAACATTGGCTGATTACTAACAACCGGCTCATCGGGAGTGCCTGAATAATATCTGTCAATTCTAATCCACTGCATTTCCCTTCCGCGGGCTACTTGATCTTTTCCGACAACGGGAATATTATTTTCCACGTTGCACGAAGTAATACATGCAGTGCAGCCGATGCATTTATTTAGATCTATTGCCATCGCCCATTTAAGGCCGTTGTATTTTACTTCTTTTGAAATACTGAATAATTCGTGCTTTGCGTGATCATGAAGAAAGCCCGGATGTTTTATATATTCCCCGACCGTTCCTTCCTGAATAATATTTCTTATTCTATGAAAATCTTTAACTGACATATCATCAAGAGCGTGATGTTCCTGAGTGGAAGCTAATTTGTATACTTCGTCGATTTTCGCAACGGATGTTATCCCGGTAATCCATTGTGAGACAAAATTATTATTACTAATAAATACACAAACGTTAACACCGGCGCCTTTTCCGGCATCACCAATAATATTTCTTCCGTATCCAAGTTCAACGGCAATTAATTTATCCGCGGTGCCCGGCTGAACAATAACAGGCAGTTTAACCGATTTATTATCAACTGTAATTTCAATTACATCATCGTTTTTAACATTTAATTCTTTTGCTGTTGACGGAGAAACAGCAGCATAATTATCCCATGCAACCTTGGATACTGGATGCGGTATTTCCTGAAGCCATCCGTTATTTGCGTATTTCCCGTCGCCTATAAAATAACTCGGCTGTAGATGCAGTAAATAAGAGTCATTTGATTTTATCTCTATTATACCTTCAATCGAGGAAAGATTAAATACCGCTGATTTTTCAATTGATACATTTTGAACAACAAAACCGTCATGAAGCGCGCTGTACCATGCATCGTTAAAATCGGTATAAGAAACTTCATCTTTAAAACTTTCCATTAAAAATTTATGATACATTTCTTCCGAATAAGATTTGGAGCTGCCGAATGACCAAGTTAAAATCACCGCTTCGGCTTGACGCGTATCGAACAGTGGCGCAATTACAGGCTGCTGCAGACAATAAACTCCGGCTCTATCTTTATAATCGCCCCATGATTCAAGTACGTGATTTATAGGTAGAACATAATTACATGCGGCGGAAGTATCATTTTCGCTTTCGGTTAAAGTAATTTTAGTTTCAACTTTTTCTAAAGCCGAAGCGTAATTATATAAAGATGAAAGATGATAAACCGGATCCGTATCAAAATGTATAACCGCGCCGATTTTCCCGGCAGTCATATTTTCGGTTAATTGATTTAAATCCTCTTCCGTACTTAAATCAGAATTTAGGTTATAACCTTTTTCGAAATCATATATTTCAGTGTTGCTTAAAATTTCGTTTAACAAGTTGACGGCAATATGAAGATCAACCGGCAAGGTATCCCCTGCAATTACAATTGCTTTTCCCTGGTGCTGAATTAAATCATTAACAAGATAATTTACCTTTAACGAATCTAAGCCTTTGTTTTTTACAAAATCGTTTAACGAATACTTTGAAATTAATGTTTTAGATTCATTATTTATTTTAGAATTTCCAATTCCCTTTGTTATAACAATTTCATTTAACAAACTCATTACAAATTCAAACTGCGCGTCGGGGCGTATTCTCAACCTGTAATCAGCATTGCTGCCGGTTAAGCTTAACGCTCCCTCGGCGACATAAAGTCTGTTAAAATCGTTACCTTTCATCACATCGCGTCTATCGGTAAAAAGTCTTGTATTTTCAACAGTATTACCTTCACGCCCCAGAAAATCCGAATCCAGCGAAAGAATAATATTTGCTTTATCTAATTTGACAGACGGCATAATTAAAGTATTATAAGATTTTTTCCAGGCTGCTCTTTTATTTTCATTGCCGAATAATTCATATGAATAGAATTTAGCGGAAGAATATGTTCTCTTAAAATTATCGAATACTTTTTTTACGGTTGGTGAAATTACCCTGTTTGTGACTACGGCAATTTCTTTCCCGGCATCGGAAGCGGTTTTTAATTTTGATATAATTTCTTCGTCGGTGCTTATCCAATCTGATTTTCTTTTATTAATTAAAGGATTCGACAATCTTTCGGGATCATAAAGATTTAATATGGACGCGTGAATTACATCATTAATTTTTCCTTTATTAATAGGATGATCAGGGTTCCCCTCAATTTTAATTGGTCTTCCTTCACGGGTTTTAATTAGTATACCGTAGCTATCCGATCCCAGCTGCATTGAAGAAGCATAATAATTAGGTCTGCCCGGCAGCAGTCCTTCGGGCCTTTTGTTATAAGGAATGATTTCGCCCTTTTCTCTATAGTCGGAACAAGCCGTTGCCGTAACTGCTGCAGACGCAGTAAGTACCGCTAAAAATCTTCTTCTGGAAAGGCCTTTTAATTCTGATGGATCAAAATCATCGGTTACGCCTTCGTTAAACTCATTAGCTTTTGCTTTAAAAATTTCCGGGTCATTATAATATTCTTTCAGACTTTTCCAGATATTTGAATTCTTTTTATCACTATTAGAATTTGACATTACACAAAACCTTATTTAGTTCTCTTAACCGCTGACGGGTGAATTAGCACTTTTACATTTTGTTCTTTTTTTACTTTGGCGAATAATTTTACAGGAATTGAAGAAAAGAAACCAATTGCGGCGGTTCCCATTCCTATTCTGCTGAAAAATTTTCTGCGTCCGATATTTTTATTTAATTGATCAGCCATATTAATAACTCCTATCTGTGGCAAGCTGCACAGTTTTCGGGTCCCTTGTTTACTTTTTCCAAATACGGTAAATGTTTTTCAGGATCTCTATGACATTCCAGACAAGCGGTCATTGTAAATCCGCGAACCTGACTTACCTCTTCCATTTCCCTGATGTTGCCGTGACAGCTTTCGCATTGTATTCCTTTATTTACATGAACGCTGTGATTAAAATATGCGTAATCGGGAACCTTATGAATTCTTTTCCAGGGTATCGGTTCGCCATTTTCATAATATCTTGTAAGTTTTATTATTTCGGGTTTATCTTTGCGGGCTACTGTATGACAATTCATACAAATATTAGCAGAAGGAACGAGAGCATGCCTTCCTTTAGTTACCCCGGTGTGACAATACTGGCAGTCAATTGACATAGTTCCGGCATGAAGTTTATGCGAATACTTTATCGGCTGCTGAGGCTGATAACCAATTCCATCCCTTTCTGCCCTAGATACATAAAAAGTAATAACAAAAGCTAAAACTACTGTAAATAAAATTAAAGGGAGGCGGATTTTTAATGCATAATCTAGTACAGTTTTCTTCATTGGATTCCTAAAAATTAGTCATCATTTTCGGTATTTTAATAAAGAATTTGATTTTAAGTGGCATGTATAATTAAAAAACCAAGTCATAAACCTGATCAAAATTTATCTAGAAATTATTTAAGACAAGATATATAATTATAAAAACGATGAAAGCAAAATAGGAAATTAAATTTTAATTACAAAATAAAATTGAATAATAGAAAAATTTTAAAAATTATTATAAAGACATTCAGCTGCTTTTCTCAACAGATCTTTTGCCATGGGAATCATACTCCGCTTTAGAAAACAATACTCCGTTTTTATATGTCTCTTCCCTTATTATCCATCCCTCTTCATTGTAGATTAATGATATTCCCTCAAGTATATTTCTTCTATAAGTCTCTTTAGCTTTAACATTTCCGTTTTTAAAATAATGAGTTGAAATACCGTCAAGCATTCCGTCTTTATAGGTACATTCGGATTTAAGCTTTCCGTCTTCGTAATGCCAGCGCACCTTGCCTTCTTTAAATGTTTTATCCGTCCTTAAATATTCTTCACCGGATATTGTTTTTCCCGTGTCCTTTTTAAAATCCGATAAGACTGTGACTTTAACAAAGTCTTTAATTCTTTTTCCGATAGCGTACAAAATCATATTATTTTATTTGGATGTATATGAATAATGGAAGTTAACAATAAAAATGCTGCATGAGAAATTTATTTTTCTCTGTTGGTAACAAAATCGACTAAATTAAGGAGAGATGTTTTTGAATCCGAATCGGGGAAAATCTGAATTTCATTTTTTGCTTTGTTTGAATATTCTTCGGCCGACTTGTAAGCATATTCAATTCCGTTATATTTATTTACAAATTTGAGAACTTCTTTAAGTCCCTCTTTTTTGCTCCCCTTTTTGATAATCTTAATAATGGAGGCGGATTCTTTTTTATCGGCGTTGCGGAGTGAATAGATAAGAGGAAGCGTAATCTTTTTTTCCTGAATATCGGCGCCTAAAGGTTTTCCAATAAGGCTTGACGTACCGACGTAATCCAGTATATCATCCTTGATTTGGAAAGCAATGCCTAAATATTCGCCGTAATTTTTTAATGCGTTTCTATAGATTTCATTATCAGTCGCACTGCCTCCGCCTATCTCGCAGCAGGTGGATAATAAAGAAGCGGTTTTATCGGAGATGATCCTGAAATAGGTTTCTTCGTCAATATCCAGTTTTCTGGTTTTATTAATTTGAAGAAGCTCACCTTCGGACATTCTTTTTACTGTATTTGTAATAATGCCCAAAAAGTCAAAATCTTTTCCTTCTACAGCAATTGTCAGTCCGCGCGAAAGAAGATAATCCCCCATCAGCACGGCAATTTTATTTTTCCAGACCGCGTTGATTGAAGGAAGACCCCTTCTTTTTTCAGCGTTATCAACTACATCGTCGTGTACAAGTGTCGCGGTATGAAGCAGTTCAACAAGAGTTGCGCCTCTGAATGAACGGTCTGTAATTCCGCCGGCTACCTTAGCCGAAAGCAGAACCAGCAGAGGCCTAATTTTTTTCCCTTTCTGTTTAAGTATATACTTAGTAACTAAATCAACAATACCGACCTTTGATTTTAAAGAATTCTTAAACAAAGTACCGAACATATCGAGATCGTGTTTAATAGGGAGACTTATTTCGGAGAGACTAACTTTCTTCTTCAATTTGTTTTTTCTGGGAAAATTTTGAAACGAATATACTTATTTCATACAATATTACCAAAGGTATAGCAAGCATAATTTGAGCGATAGGATCCGTACCGGGCGATAAAATTGCGGCGGCCAATAAAATTGCTACAATAGAATGTTTCCTGTATTTCCTCATATGATGCGGTTTTAACAGCCCAATTTTAGATAGAAAAAACGACATCATAGGAAGTTCAAATATGAATCCGGCGGCAAGCATAACGCTTATAATTATTGAGAAGTATTCCGTTACGGCAAAGTTGTTTTCAATTTCGGCCGAACCGAACTGCGCGGCAAACTTTAATGTTAACGGAAGCATTATAAAATATGCGAACACAATTCCGGATATAAAACATATTGAAGAAAATGTCACTACCCAAAAAGCGTATTTTTTTTCGTTGTCTCTTAATGCTGGACCTACAAATTTCCAAACATGATAAAATACATTCGGGATTGTAAATACAAGACCTGTAATAATAGCAATTTGAAAGAATAGAAATAATTGACCGAACGGCTGAAGGTTTTGAAGTTTAATTCCAGCGTTTCTTGCAGGTAGTAATAAAATACCGTCG
>Ga0180009_10000431_pt1 | contig 59188 bp, 57 predicted proteins | sample OS_PC_MetaG_FD_123537 | JGI IMG/M metagenome (GOLD analysis project Ga0180009, IMG submission 123537) | Groundwater microbial communities from the Aspo Hard Rock Laboratory (HRL) deep subsurface site, Sweden - OS_PC_MetaG | ecosystem: Environmental > Aquatic > Deep subsurface > Groundwater... | reverse complement strand
AGCCCGGATATCCGGAGCCGCCTGTCAATGCAAAGGCGATGAAGGAAGCGATCAAGACCCACCGGGTGCCATAGAATTTCTGGTCCTTGTCATCCAAAGGGGATTGGTTATATCGTGTCGTTGCACAAGCGCTGCCAATCCCATGTTCCCTTTTGGGCACCCTGATTCATTAAAACGATCGGACTTACTGCACCAAAGGGTTGATCTTTCAGGAAACGCACGATTCCCTTCAACCCTTTGATGTTGGCTGAGTTCCATTTAATCAGGGTGCCCTGTATTCAAAACCCGATATTGAGAGACACCGCCATGACACATCAGGATAAACTGCAATCAGCCATGGGTCTGGCTGACTATTACGAACCTTCCCCGGGTGGAGAGACCGCCTTTTCAGTTGTTGCCCCCCTGGTAAAATTCGGGCCGGGATCGCTTGCGGAGATCGGGACCGATGCAAAAACGATGGGCATGCGCCGTGTGGCCGTCTTCACTGACGCCACCGTTGCCAAACTGGAGCCCCTGGCCCTTGTGCTGGAATCGCTGCGCAAGGCCGGCATCGATACCGGTGTCTACGCCGAAACCGAGATCGAACCGACGGATCGCTCGTTTCTGGCAGGGACCGCTTTTGCAGCAGAGGGCCGATTTGACGGGTTTATTTCTGTCGGTGGCGGTTCCGTCATGGATACCTGCAAGGCAGCCAATCTCTACACGACCTATCCGAATGACCTGCTGGCCTATGTCAATGCCCCCATCGGCAGGGCTGAACCCATCCCCGGACCCCTGAAACCCCATATCGCCTGTCCCACCACCTTCGGAACCGCCAGCGAATGCACAGGCATCGCCATCTTCGACCTGTTGGAGATGAAAGCCAAAACCGGTATCGCCAGCATTAATCTAAAACCGAACCTGGGGATCCTCGACCCGAACAACCTGAAAACGCTGCCAAAAAACGTCATGGCCGCCAACGGGTTTGACGTCTTTTCCCATGCCATTGAGTCCATCACGGCGCGGCCCTTTACCCGGCGACCTGCCCCGTCCGGTTCCAGTAAGCGGCCCCTGAGCCAGGGAGCCAACCCCTACAGCGATGTCGGCTGTCTCGAAGCGATCCGCCGGGTCGGCACCAACCTGGTGGATGCAGTCAACCGGCCGCAGAATCATCACTATGAATCATTGATGTTTGCCAGTCTCCTGGCCGGGATCGGATTCGGCAACGCCGGCTGTCATGTACCCCATGGCATGTCATACGCCGTTGCCGGTCTTGTCAAGGACTATCAGCCCGCCGGCTGGCCGATCGATCATCCCATGGTTCCCCATGGGATTTCGGTCATTGTCAATTCCCCGGCCGTATTCCGCTTCTGCGCCAGTGCCTGTCCGGAGCGGCATATGGCTGCAGCGGATGCCATGGGCGCCGACATCCGGGGGGCATCCCTGGCGGACGCCGGGCGGCTCCTGGCGGACCGGGTAATCGAGATGATGCGCCAGACCGACATGCCCAACGGTCTCAGCGGGGTCGGCTATACAGCCGCAGACCTGAAAGCACTGACAGACGGGGCCTTCCCCCAGAAGCGGGTCATCGATAACGCACCGAGAGAGATCAGCTGGGAGGACCTGCACGGGATGTTTGAGGACGCCCTGAGCTACTGGTAGGATCCCCGGAACCCGCCTGCTCCAACGAGGCGGACACCTAGGACCGCATGGGGGGTCACTTCCCGAAACGTTTTTGTATCAGTGCCGGGGGATTTTTTACTTTTTTAAAATGGGTCATATTCATATTGTGAAACAGGGCATCTTTTAGATTGGTGTTGTTCAGATCAGCACCGGAAAAAAGGGTCGCATCGAATGTCGCACCGGTGAACAAGGCATCTGTCAGATCCGTTTCAGACAGGTTGGCGTTCTCAAGGGCACTGCCCACCAGATTGGCGCCGTTAAAAAATGACCCGGAGAGGTTGGACCCGATCATCACCGCGCGAATCATGTAGCTCTGCCGGAAGGTACAGCCCAGCACAGTGCTGTCAGAGATATTGATATCTTTCATGAAAGCCTTTGAAAAATCGGCTTTTGATGCTTTGACGCCATTCAGGGATGCGCCGAACATATAGGCTTCGATCAGAAGGGTGTGATTCAACAGGGAACCGTCAAAATTGGTGTGAAAGAGATTGCTGCCGCTCATATTCGTCTGGGTCAGGTCACAACGCCCCAGATTGGTCCACCTTAAATCCGCTTTTTGAACACTGGCACCGGAAAGGTTGCACCCAGTCATATTGACACCCCTGAAATCGACACCATCCAGATTGACACCATGCAGGTCTCTGCCTGCAAAGTCATTCCCCCAGAATTTACAGTGACGCAGGTCTGTCAGGGGCCGCGGGGAGCCACAGTCTCCCCTGGGTAGAGGCCCCGCGGATACCGTGACTGCCCAGAACACCATCCAGGTTGTCCAGAACAGATTTTTTAATGTAAAAACAATTGTTTTCATAGGACGTTGTCGTTATACTCGGTCTATTATCATTCGTTAAGGGTTTCTGTTCAAAAAACGATCTTCGACCTGTTCCCCGTCTGAAATGACAAAACGCTCTGCCAACGCTCTCAGCAACCGGTTCGCTTTTTTCTGGATGCTCTTGTCACTCCTGGTCCCATTCACGGGAGTGCTTCATGCCAAGCCCATCAAGCTGCGATCGTTTTCCAGGATTGGGGGAAATTTCACCCTGGATGACATGCATGGCCATCGCGTTCAGTTAAATGACTTCAATAAGAAGATCGTCATCCTCTATTTCGGCTATACCTTCTGCCCCGATATCTGCCCCAATACCCTGTTTGTCATGGCAGATGCACTGAAACAGCTGGGAGAAAAAGCCCAGAAAGTGCAGATACTGTATGTGACACTGGATCCGGAAAGAGATACGGGCACGCGCCTGGTTGAATACCTGAGTATATTTGACAGCCGGATATTGGGTCTCCGGGGTGACGAAAAAGAAACGGCAGTGGTTGCTAAAAAATATGTCATCCGGTACCGTAAGAAATTTCTCGGCACAGGCGATGCGTATATTATCAATCATACTTCCTACTCTTTTCTGATCGATCAAAAGGGAATCATCCGCTATCTCTACCCATACAAGACCACGCCGGACTTCATTGCCCGGACAGTACTTAAACTGCTGTCTGAGTCAAACCAGGCAAACTAAAGAAGCCGGTCAGTTATCGAATGGTGGGATTTCCTTCCCCTTCTGCTGCACCTGGACCGCGAGCACGGAATGCCCTGTCTGGTATGGGCCGGCCCCCCTTTTAGCGCTCCCGCGGGTAGCAGGCGTGCATCATCAGGCCAGGAAATGTCCCTGACGCCGCATCGGCAGCAGGAACCAAAAACCGGGGTGAATTCTTATTTCATTGTTGTCAGATATTCTGCAATGGCTGACGTTTCCTCGGGGGTGATGTTCATCACCACGGGATTCGATGTCATGAGCAGGGTCAACTTGGTTTTTCGTTTCCCGGCAATAATATCGGCAACCTGGTTTTTCATATACTCCAGATTCTGTCCGGCCAGGTTCGGATAATTTGGAGCTACCGAAACCCCTTGCTTGCCATGACAGGTGATACAGAATTTTTCAGTATATAGTTTCTTCCCATCGAGTGCCCAGGCGGATTGGACGAGCATCAAGAAAAATGTCACTGTCAGAATAAAAAATTTTGCAGATCTACCCATGTCAATCTCCTTTCACCATATTCTCCCATGTTTTCCATAAGTGGATTTTGCACCACGATCTAAATTAGTTTATCAAGATACTTCAAGCCGTAACTCAACGCCTGGTCGTCACAAATATCGATACACAAGCCACAGCGGGTGCAGGCCCCGGAATCAACATAAAGCGCTTTGCCCTTGTTCACCGTATTGGTCAGAACGAAGGGCACCAGGCACACCTGCTGACACCGTTTACAGTTCGAGCATTTTTCCGGGTCCCATTTGATTCTCAGGGGCGTCACATAGCCGATCAACTGGTAGGAAACCCCCACCGGGCAAAAATAACGGCACCAGGCCCTGCGGCTGTAAAAAACCTCAAACAGGAGAATAGCCAGCACCCACAGCAGCATCAGGGAGGGGCCATAGACAATAAACCGACTCAGGATGGCAACCGGATTGATCGTCTCAAAAACCGTATATCCCGTTATCAGCGCCAGGAGAACAAAAATCAGGATAAAATAGTAACGGATTTTCCGATCAAACGCGTGACCTTTGATTATTTTTTTTTCCTTCAGGATGAGATGGATTTTCTCTCCCAGCTCTGCCAGCCAGTGATAGGGACAAATCCAGGAGCAGAAGGTCCTGCCACCCAGGGCCACATAAATAATGATAATCGTCACAACCCCAATCACCAGATTGACCAGCAGGTTTTTATTGGCCAGAAGGACCTGTGCGGCTGCCAGCGGATCGATCAGATGAAATCCGAAAAGGCGCGACGCGCTTAAGCTGCCTTCAAGCACCTGGATATCGAAAAAGAATGAAGCAAAAAAGAGGAAATTGAAAAAAAGCAGTACTCCCCAGCGAATATTACGCCATTTATGCGCTGCATGACCGGACTGGGGCGTGTTCTCCTTTCGTTTGCCAGGTCCCCGGAAGGTTTTGACCTTTGGTTTTTGTATATCAGTTTTCATCTTTTATATTTATTTTTACACGGTTGTCAGGATGGATAACACTAAGTGTCCCTTTTATGCTGACCCCGACCATTTCAGTCTGGGCGTGATGGTTATCGATGCTGTTGTTGTCGGACATTTCTCCTCGCACAGACCGCAGCCGACACAGGTCTCCTGAACGATGGGCCAGATTTCATCCCTGCCGTCTGTTGACCCCGGCTTCTGGATAAAGCGGATTGTCTGTTGATCCTTGATGGGACACTCTTCCAGACAGATTCGGCAGGCACGCTCTGCCTGGGCCGATTTTTTGACAAACGCGGTCAACCACTGCAGCTGATCATTCATCAACTTGTCCTGCAGCACATGGCCGGCTGTCTCCCCCAGCCCTGTCAGCCCGGTATGATCTTCCAGCTTTTTTATCTCTTCCGGGTTGAGCCGCTGCAGCAGCTTGCCCACAATCTGTTTCAATTCCACCGCTGGCTTTTCACTGGATTCTGTTTTTGCCAGTTTCTCCAGTCTGAAAACAAGATCGTTGATTCCCAGAATAGAGAGACAGGTTTCGGGTTGACTGATCACCGCCAGCCCCATCTTTGCTTCCTTGCCTTCCGAAATATGGTGATCGAGAGCTCCAGTCGGGCAGGCCAGGACGCAGGGAAGACCCTTGCATAAGATACAGCCTCCCTGCCTGGGGATAATATAGGGGGTTCCAATGCCAAACCCCTGGCTGATCCCGGCCAGTTCAATGACCTGTGGCGGACAAACCTGCAGGCATTGCCCACATTTGATGCATGATGCCAGAAAAGCGTCTTCGTCCAGTGCTCCAGGCGGCCGCAGCAGTTTATGCTTGCGTCTGAGGAGGGGAACACTGATGGCGCCGAAGACCACCGCGCCACCGACAGCGACCACCGTGGATGTTTGCAGAAACCGTCGCCGGCTGATACTATTTTTTTGGTTGGGTTCTTTCATTTTTTTTTCTGTTTTCAAGGGTGTTCTCCGGTGTCGACCGTTTCAGGGATGGTCCGACAGTAACCGGAGACTGATTATCCAACCCCAGATGTCTGGCGGTATTTTCTCTGACCAGGGTTTTTCCGATATACATCCATTTTTTAACCGTCTCAAATGTCATTGGTTTCTTAACCGGTTGCAGAGTCGCTGAAAATCCATATCCCATGGGTGTTTTGGGGTCCCCATACATCCAGCTGGCCTTTTCCGCATCAATCCATTCTTTGGTATGAACGTCATTGACCCAGGTACGCGCCTTTTTTTGCCAGGGCTGCCGTCTCAGCCAGAGGATGGCGCACCCGATGTCATCAAAATAGTAAGGGTTTCCATCCGGGTCAATCACCTGGGCGGAGTAATGGGGGTCACTCAGAGCCATTTTACACTCTTCGCAGACAACCCGATCCCAGACAAAATCAACAGGCAGCTGCTCTCTGTTTCCTTTTTTGCATGACGACAGGCAGAGCAAGCAGACAAACAGTAAACAAAGCAGTTTATTCATGAATCACGATCTCGATATAAACACTGTCAATGACATCAAACGCCGTCACCCCGCTATTCAAGCACCAGTTTTCTGGCCAGAAAATGAAGCCACCCGTTCTCCGCTGCTTTCACCATGAAAGCCCGATCGATTTCCAGAAAGGAAACGATGGCGGCCCCTTTTTCCTGTTTCTGAACTTCCAGGGCCAGCCGCCTATCGCTGACAGGCAGAAATTCGATACCCATCGGCCCCAGGATTTCAGATCCCATCACAAACCAGGTGGTATTCGCATCAATCCACTTTTCATAAAGATAGTCCTTAAAGAAAACCTGCCGAGTTTTTTTCACCGGGAACCCTGTTTTATCTGGGAAATACAGATAGACCAGCAAACCTGCTGCGCTGTCAAAGGCTTCATAACTGCCATCCTCAAATATGATCTGGCAGTTGAAGAGCGGGTATTTTGCCGGGTACATCCCACACAGAGGGCACTCCTTGTGGGACTCGATGATCCGGGGACCACTGGCTGGTCCGCTGCTGCAACCGCCAAATACCAGCCACAGCAGGATGAACCCGAGCAGCCGGATCTGACTTGGATTCAGTCTGGCGGTTCTGTTGGTTTGGTCCATGCACCTCCTTTAAAAAAATAAAAAAATTTCACGGCTAAGCCAATCGAACTTCTCCGTGCCCAGAGGACACGGTTTACTGTGTTAAATCAATAATAAATAGACCAGACCCGATGTCAGGTCCGGGTTTCAGATGGTCCGTCCGGTCCTGAGAAAATAGATAATAAAGGGTGCATACCCGACAACGATATAAGCCAGCAGGCAGACGATGGACATCTGTCCCATTTTTTGTCTGAAGCGGGCCGCTTTTTCTCCCAGCTGGCCCTCCGCACCCAGCCACTGCAGCACCCCCTTCGTCAGCCCGGTGGCCGTTGCCAGAAAGAGAAACAGGTAAAGCGGCACCCCGATATAGAAATACTCCTGTTTGAGAAAACAGAATGGGCATTTATGAGACAGCATTTCGTAAATATAGGTGCTGATGAATGATATGACTGTCAGCAGGGCGCTCATAAACAGCCATATCCAGAGCCCTATTTCCAGAACCCCCTTTTTTACCGTGGGATGGGTCCCCCGGGTCTGTTCCATGCCGTACCAGACGAGAATAGCCAGGACAGCAGTAAAAAAAAGCGCCAGTGTCAGAACAGGTGATGACCCCGCCATGGTTCCGCCCAGGCCTGCGGATGATTCATTGTAGATCGAACCGCAGCAGGAGGTAATCCTGGTCGGGTCCAGATGAACAGTGAACAGCAGCAGCAACACCGTTTCCGAGACCATGACCGGATAGATGAAAACCAGCGCCAGGTATTTTGCCCGCACCAGTGGATATGTTTCCAGCTGATTATCCAGCAGGTTCAGAACCAGCCAGACAAAATAGATAAAAAACGAACCGATTTTCACCAGCAGCAGGGGGAAGCCATACTCGTTGGAAGACAGGGTTCCGGTTGCGCACATGGCTCCGGGCAGTGTTTTTGCAAGTTCATCCGCGGCCATGACCATCAGCACCAGCATCAGCATCTGAATCACCAGGGTCAGGTTCATCACGCTGGAAACGAGATAGGTCCGCTTCTCCAGTCGATACTGTTTTTCACTGCTGGCGTTAAAATCCCAGCCCCTGAAAATCCACCATGCGTTTATGGTTGCCAGCGTAAACACAAAAAACAGTGTCCCATGGCCGGTCAACAATGTCAGAATCCATGGATTCAGAATCATGAAACGATCTCCCCGTTCTTCATTTCAATAATCCGGTCCACCATTGCATTTTCGCAAACAACCGGATCGTGGCTGGCGATCAGGATGGTGTATCCCTTCTGCTTCAGATCGTTCATATACCCCAGAAAATCCGCCGTCAACTGAGCATCGAGATGGGCGGTCGGTTCATCCGCCAGCAGGACTGTGCAGCCATTGATCAGCGACCGGCTGATGGCGACCCGTTGCTGCTCCCCACCGGAGAGATCCCTGACCTTGAACTGCCGCCGCGGTGTCAGCTCAAACTCCGTCAGCAGCTCCTCTGCCCTGCGTCTTCGTTCGAGGGGCGACATGCCCCAGGGCAGCAGGGGCAGCATGATATTGTCCAGGACACTCAGGTCCGGGACCAGGTGGAACTGCTGGAAAACAAATCCGATATGCTGTCGCTTGTGGAGGTTGGCGAATTTTTCCGGCAGTTTGGAGACCGGTTTGCCCTTGACCACGATCTCTCCGTAAGTCGGTTTTATCTGGCATCCGATCATGGAGAGCAGGGTGGTTTTCCCGGACCCGCTGGGGCCCTTCAGTACTACTGCCATCCCCCTTCCGACGGCCAGGGAGGCGTCTCTGACCGGAACCACCTCGTTATGCTTTCCCTGGTTGTATATCTTGGTCACCTTGACCGTTTTCAGAATGGTTTCTTCCATGATTTGATTCAGTCAGTTATTGCGCAATATAAAATCGGTATCCGTGATAGCTGCCTTCCAGGAGGGGAACACCGCAATGGCGCTGTAAGGAATCACCGTCACGGTAACAATCAGGAGCAGGAACTTGATATCAATATCGGGTACCAGCTTGAACTCGGGATATATCGTGGACCAGCCAATAAAAATCTCCTTGAATCCGGGGGCGTGGAGCCAGTAAATATAAAAATAGGAGAGGATGACCCCGCATATGGCCGCACAAAAAGAGATGATGAAACTCTCCCAGAATTTGACCGACAGAATCATCTCCGTATCCCACCCGATGGCTTTCAGTATCCCGATCTCCTTTTTCTCCGCCGGAGACAGGCCGCTGGCCTTGTCCCAGATCAACACCAGAAAGGCGAAAATCACCACCAGCATGCTGGAAAGAACAAACCCGCCTTTCCAGTTGAAGGCCGAGGTATAGGTTGATTCGATCTGGGAACGGGTCACGGTCCTCAACTCGGGATAATACCGCCGGATCTTCAGGGCGATCATCTCTGTCTCCTCCGGGTTGGGCACATGCACCACGAGATCGGTGAAGTCCCCGGGCTTCAGTTCCAGCACACGACGCGCACCTTCGGTCTGCATCACCATCAGATCGTTGGACTGCAGCTGGGTTTCGGATTTGAAGGTGCCGATGATATCAAAGGGGATGGCCGACTCCCAGTTGGGTTGAAAGAAAAGAAATGAGTCCTGCATCTGGATCTCTTTCAACAATCGATATACCCCTTCACCGATAACCATCCGAAAATCGGGATGCTCCCGAGTATTCTGCGGGACCGGTTTCCAGTCGATAATCCGCTGGTAGTCACCTGCCTCCAGCTGGTTCAGATCCATGCCATAGACGGTAAAATTGGCCTGTAACTCCTGCAGGTAGAAATAGCCCCATACCCGGGGTTGCACATCACCGACTCCTGGAATCTCACGAATGGCCGGAAAATAACTCTCCTGGATGCTGGTCTGGCGGCCACCGATCAGTTTTTGCACCGTGATATCCGGTAGTTCGTCCACCGTGCTGAACAGCTCCACCGTCAGGGAACCGGTAATGAAAAAGACCGATGAGACAACAAAAATCAGCAGCACATACATGATCAGGATCAGGCCGTTTTTTGTGCGCCTGCGAAACAGGCTCTGCAAACTGTAGTCAATGATGCATCTCTGTCTTTCCAGCCAACTGCCGGATGGGGACGGTGCTTCCATAGCGTCTCAAATTCAGTGCGTTCTTATTGGGCAAAAATCAGTCTCTGGCTTTTTGTTCCATTGCTGTCGGCAGTGGTCCGAATTTTATGGGTCTGGGAAGACCCGAAAAGTCCGGGGGTGCAAAGACAAAACCGGCTGGAAAATGGTCCAGGCTGGCCGGATAGTCCTGAAATGGTGTTGCCAGATCTCCCAATGTATAGTGCCGCAGATACCGGGCGGCCGTGGTGATGGCAAGATCGGTCAATCCCACCGCCTTTTGCAGGGTCCGACGCATCCAGATGGTATCCGCGTACCTGGCACGCTGCCGGTGATAATCTCCAATGGCAGTCAGCGCCAGCAGCAGCAACAGCAAGAGGGTGATCCCCAGTTTTGTCGAACGTCGCATTGGTCAGTCGTCCAGGACAAGGGTTTTTTTGGCGTGATCCAGCTTATCGAGCAACCCGGATGTGACTTCGCTGAACCGGATGATCTTCTGACCCCGGTGATCGATGAGAAAAATCCTGGCTCGCTCCTCACTCTCAAAAGGGATCAGTTCGTGCCCCATCGGCCCCAGGACGTCGCTGCCAATCACATAATAGGCCTTGTCATGCTCGATGAATTTCAAGGTATAGTAATCGCGGACCAACAGTTTTGTGAAATCCGACCGTTTGTGGCGGTCATCAAACTTCTGCGCATCAAAATAAAAGCGACAGAAGCACTTCATTCCATCAAAACTGTGGTGATGACCATCCTTGAACTGGATCTGGGTGATCCACTTGGGGTACGGACTGACAAACATTCCGCATACCGGACATCTTTCTTTGGGTGTGATGGGGATATAGGGTCCTTCCCCAGAACCGGTTTTTTTCTGGCCCAGCTTCAACGCCATCAGATCGGGTGAGATCAGCGATTCACAAAAAAGCAGGACCAGCAGCACGACGATGACCCGCAGTCCGTTTCTATTCATTCCGGTCTCCTTTTTCAAGCAGGTGCTGCAGATAAGGGACGAATCCCTCGTTGATCCAGTCTCTGGCACCGCTGATTTTACCGAACAGCATTCCCTGCCGATCGATGAGAAAGGTGGTAGGAAAGCCGGTGACCCCAAAGGCTTTGTATACCTCTCCGGACTGATCGATGGGGATCTTAAATCCGTAGGGACGGGAGGCCAGAAACTTCCTCAGACGACTCTCCCTGTCCCTGACGTTGATTGCCAGAATCTGAAAATCGGCCTCCGGCAGGATCCTGCGTAACTCTTCAAGCTGGGGCAGTTCCCTGACACAGGGCAAACACCAGGTCGCCCAGAAATTCAGCAGCACAAACCGGTTTTTATATTCCCCCAACCGGACTTCATGCTGTTCAAGATTGCGCAGGCTGAAATCAGGAGCGGCCTGTGGTTGTTGAAAACGAACAATCCCAAAATCCTCCTCAAAAGCCTCCTGGTCCGTCCCCCCCCACGCCGTTGCTGTCATCAGGCACAGACTGAAAACCAGGACGGCCAGCCATCGAGGATCGATTCCCTGTTTCTGAATATTGATAAGTTGCTTCACCATGTTTGATTCCGTATTGGCCATCAGGCCAGGTCCCCTTTCTTGAATCGCAGGAAGCCCAGCGTGGAAAACAACCATCCCAGCAGGATGGGATAAAGAATGGAGAAGGATAGAAATCCTGCAAAACCGAGCCGATCGAGTATGACATACGATGCAGGACCGATCGCGGTCAATTCAGGATCAAAAAGCAGCACCGCACCGGTCCGGAACACCATCACCGGATTGAGCAGCGCGATACCGACAATCACCCCTTCGATGATCTGATGCTGCATCATCAGCCCGATCAGAACCGCATCGATGAACAATAGCAGAATCAGCCAGATCAGAACGGAAAGCCCCAGCCCCCACTCCTGTTTTTTAACCACGGTCGAAATATACATCCCCAGCCCCAGAAAACACCAGGAAAGCGACCCCAGCAGAATGGCATAATACCCGGCAATACTCCAGGGAATGGCCAGATTCTTGAAAAATCCCCAGATAACGGCACCGATCAGCGCTGACAGAATGGGCACAAAAATCAGGAAAAACTTCGAAATCACTTTCCCCCAGAAATAGGCGCCGAGGGAAACGGGCATGGAGAGAAAATACTCCAGAATATTGGCTTCACGGTCCCCGACCACACTCCTGACCGTTGAAATCAATACCAGAATCGGCAGTATGGCCACACAGAGCTGGATGTAGGTGACCAGCAGACGGCTCAGACCGGTGAAACCCAGTACCTTCGATTCGGTAATGCCCAGCACGAACAACAGGATCACCGCCCCGCCAAAGACCAGGCTGTAAATTAAAAACCATTTGGCACGCACCGACTCCTTGAAATCGGACAATGTAATCTGAATCAGGGCTCTCATAAGTTGAAGACCATTTCTGTGCTCGGTTTCTGCTTCCCTTGCGGGAACGGCTGTCAATTGATGTGCAGGCTTTTGATCTGGTTCGCAAAATGCGCGATGGTGGTCATAAAGCGCAACCGTTCTGCCCCGATGAAGCTGCCATCGAATGCGAGACGGTTTTCACCCTGCATGAAATTCCATTCCTCAAGAAACTGGGTGGCCTGATCGTTGGGTTCTGTTAAAATGACCCTGCAATTCAGTTGGGTATCTGCCATGTGGGACCGGTTTATCTGCTCATCCTGGATAATCCGGCCATGATCGATCTCGACAATACGGGTAATGAGGTTGATGACTTCATCCACACGATGACTGCTGAGAATCATGGTTGTTTTTTCCATGGATCGGAGGAGCATCAGAAAAAATGCTTGTCGGGCCTGTGGATCCAGGTTGGCGGCAGGCTCGTCCATGATCAGGATCTCCGGTTCCCGGGCCAGGGCCAGGGCGATCAGCAGCTTCTGTTTCATCCCCCCGCTGAGTTTTAAAAATGGCTTCTTTAAATTGCTTTCGATTTCGAATCCCAGAGCATGGGCTTTTTCAATGATCGCCGCGCGACTGGATCTGAAAGAGATCGCAGCGGCGAAAGAGACCAGTTCGCCGACGCTCATTTGAATGGGAGGTGGAATCTGCGGAACAAAACCAATCCGGTCCAGGATCTCCACACGGTGTTGACGGGGATTTTTTCCAAATACCTGCAACTCCCCGTCAAAAAGATATTGACCCAGGATAATGCGGATGAGGGTCGTTTTCCCGGCACCATTCAACCCGATCAATGCAATCCGGTCACCCTGCAGGACATGGAGATCGATTTGATCGATGGCGGTAAACCGGCCAAATTTCTTGGTCAGTGCGTTTATCTGAATCATTGCTTGTGGTAGTATCGATTGTAATTTTCGGCCTCGGTGTCAATATTGCTCACATCGGCATCGTCTTCTTCATCCTTGTCGCTACTGCTGCCGCCATAACGAGCGGCCATTTCGTCATCAATATCTGCATTATCGTCGTTTTCATCGTTATCATCCGCTTCCACATCGATCACGGGGGGGTTGTAGAACAGGTTGGCCGCTGAGGTCAGCAATTCAAAATCGACCTTAAAAACCGGCTTGTGATCGCTCATCAATCGCCTTGGCTCCGAAACGGGCGCCAGCCTGGCGACAAAATTCAGGACACTGATCACCGGTGATCCGTAAAAAAAACGCATCCAGTCATCCCCCATCCAGAGCGTTTCGAAATAGATATCATAATGGTAGGTCGAATCGCCGTAACCATCCCCATCCCGGTCAAATCCCTCATAATCGCTGTAGTAATTCCCCTCCCAGATACTGTCTGTGGCGGTCCCGTTCCCATGGACCTGAACCGTTTCCAGGTTATCAATAAAAGCATTGCCCTTGAGGACGTTGCGGGGCAGGGATGAGTTGAAATCAGCCCCCACCACGTTGTACGCAACTTCATTACCCTTGAGGAAGTTATAGGTATCCGGCTGAAAGGGTGAGAGATCAAAATAAAAACCGGCGGTGCAGTACAGGATTTTGTTGCGCATAATGGTCATGTTGTCCACCTCTTTCAGACCAATCCCGATACCGGTGCCACCCAGGGAGTATTTGACCAGGTTGTCCACCACCACCGCATCCCGACTGTACATCAGAAAAATACCCACCGTATTGTGATGGTAGCTGTTCCGCTGGACCAGGTTTCCCCCGGCAAACATGAAATGAAGGGAGTAGCGGTTGTTCCAGCCCTCGTTGTCTTCGATCAGATTGTCATTGGAGTACCAGATCACCATGTCCCGGGAATCGTGAATCCGGTTCTTCCGGAAAATGTTCTTGTGGCTGGCCCAGATACGAACTCCGTCCCCCCGGATCCCGAGGTCAACTTTTTTGGACGAAATATCGTTGCCAATAATCTCATTTCTGTGAGCTTCCTGCAGGTCGATGCCAAACAGACAATCGGTAATCAGATTGTCAAGGATCCTGTTATCCGAAGAGCGGACCAGAATACCCGCATCCAGACGATCGTGGCTGTCGCCTGAGTTGGTGAGCTGCATGTTCCTGATGGTCACCCGATCCGCCTTCACCAGAACCACGGATCCTTTCCCGTGATTGTCCACAACCACCTGATTGCGACCATCCAGGATCATCTGCTTGTTGATGACGACCGGTCCCTGATAAGTGCCGGGCGGAGGAACCAGGGTCCCCCCAACCGGTGTTTGATCAATCAGGCGCTGCAGGTTTTCAGCCGCCCCCACACTCCTCGCCGCAATGAACAGCTGAATAACCAGTACCAGAAGAAACAGATGATTTTTCATAATCCGTCGTTCCCGCCAACAGTTCCCATATCTCAGACAGGGACCTTGAGCTGCTGGTTTCACTTAACCCTGGGGGGTCGACTCTTTCATGGCCTTTCTGCGGATCAGGACCGAAAAAACCAGCAGCAGAAAATAGACCAGCAATAAATAAAATCCAACAGTCGGATAGGAGTGGGTCGTGAACTGTGCGACCTTCCCATCACCGAAAACGGTGGGCATAAAGGGTTTGACCTCGAACTGACCAAAATCATGCATGTTGTGTCCAAACCAGTAGAGCCATTTACTGTAGAAAAAGAGATAATACCAGGGCATCAGCGCCGGAATGATACCCAACAGCCACCAGAGAGGTCCATTATAGAAAAGATAGACCACGAGCAGAATCGTAAAAATGAGGTAGACAAAAGGCGCAATCTGACGGAGGAATACCGCCCCGGCCTCCATGGGGTCCATGCCGATATAGTGGTTGATGGTATTCATCTCGTTCACCTTCCCGCTGAAGTCCGTCATATGAAAGAAGACCGGAATACCATCCGGGAACGACGCTTTCGGATACTGCGGGGCCTCCAGCGACACCCGCCAGACAGGTACCGTACGTGCGCCGATCAGGTAAGCATAAACCCCCTTGGGATGATAGTCATAGATTTTTTCCCCCATCAATGGCACCAGGTAACCCATGGAGGGCGCGAAAGACTCGGTTCCGGCCGGTATCAGAAAACTGAATGGCTGAAACGAGAGGTTCTCTTCCACCTCGTCCGATTCGTCCATGGCGACCGGATCGCGATATTCGAGCAAAGGTTTGCCGAGATAGGTGAAAATGAACAGCAGAATGGCGATGATCGCCAGAATCCTGCTTAATCGAAGCCTTTTTTGGGTGTTTTCAGTCATTGTCTCACTCTCTCATATGATGTGATAAAATCCATTGAATCCATTCCCCCTGCCCGGCAATCCGCTCGAGAGGTCGTAGTACGTTCGTGCCTGCTGCGCCGGCTCCTCATGCAGTACTGTCACTGAACCTCCCTCAAGCCCGACCAGAGTTCACTTCCTTGATGTGTCTGGCAAAAATGGTGAATCGTGACAACCCTTTTTGAACCTGGAGACCACATCAACCGGTTTCAATCCGGTTTGCCTTTCCATTGGATGGCACCGGCCCCGGCAAAACCGGGGACAATCGGCCGGGGCGTGTTCCCAGATTAGAAATTGAACCGCTTTGCCTGCGCTGACTAATCCTCTTCCTCTTTGACTTTTTTCCAATCCCCTTTTTTCATTTCAAAACGGGACCCATAATCCACCACACTTCGCATGTCCAGTGGGGTAAAACCGGCAATCTGTTTGACCATATCCGGGTTGGCGTTTCGCCGCTTGCCGATCTCTATCCAGTAAAACTGACGTATCAGGTAGAGATAGGTCTGGCCGGCAATTACCGGGTAGTAATCCTTGTAATTCCCCTGGCCATGGTCCCCGTGACACTTGACACAGTTCTCTTCAAACAGCTTTTTCCCCAGTTTGAGATCGGATCCCCAGTCAGCCCGTTTCAGGAGCTCTGCCTTGTATTTATTCATTTCAGCCGGGCCAATGGCCTGGGAAACCGCCTTTAAATAAGCCTCCTCAGTTTGAAATCTTTTTTCTTCCAGCTTTTTCAGGTTCTTGAAATTGTCTGTCCCGATAGTGCCTTCCAACACATCCAGGGAGTTTTTTGATGTATCCTTGCGCAGGTTGGTCAGCAAATACAGGGGGCCATTGGGACCCCTGGGGGGGTCGGGATTCATCTTGAGGGTTTGAATATAGGCTGACACATCCGCCAGATCCTGTGCCCCTTCGATCTGAATGGCGAAGGGATACATGGTAGGATTATCACGGTTTTTTGCCCGGATATCGGCTATCTGCTTGATCAAGACCGTTGCATGCTGGCCTGCCAGCTGAGGAAAAGTCCCAGCAAGATCACCCCACCCCGTTGGCAGGTGACAAGCTGCACACACTGTATAGATATCCTCACCGTCATCCACATCCCCTTTCAGTTTCAGTGCCTCCAGTGCTTCTTCCATCGTGGTTCCCCATTTACCGGCGGCAGCATGGGCGGAAGAAATGCCAAGCATGACAATGAGCAAAAAAGGCAGCAGAAATAATACCGGTCTAAAAAAGCACTTCTTCATGACACTCTCCATTTGACTGATAAAAAAAAATTGACTGTACCCAATCGATATTTCAAAAATCAGATCACTTATTTAGTAGCATATGCTCAAAACAAGAGCAAATCCAATCTGGCTTCTCTGGCTGACTGGACCCTCTCTGCTGAGACCATTGCTGCTATTTTTTGACCTGAGACAAGTATCGGGCGATCAATCTGAACTCTTTGTCCGTAATCTTATTGGTGACCAGAAAGGGTTTGATACCCCGCATGGCATCCGAATTGCCATTGATCCGCCGGCCCTCCAGGATATCCTTCATCTGGGTAAAAAGATAGATCTCTTTATTACCGGCGAGTATTGGGTAGTTTTCAAATCCCCTCATCAAATCCCCTTTTCGATAGTAAACCCTTCCCCCATGCTCCAGGATGAGGGCCTGGTATGTTTTTAGATCTGCTGGACCCAGTAAGGGTGCCAGAGCCGCCAGAAACTCATCCAGCTGTTCGAATTTCTTTTTATTCAGAGGCTTCAGCTTTTTAATAATGTCGTCTGGAACACCCGCTGTTTTTAGACTGTTAAACACCTTTTTTTTCAACAGATATTTTTCCCTGGTTTCGGGATGGATCATCCCCCGGCCTTCTGCACCATGACAACTGTAACAGGTCAATCTGATGAACAGTTCAGCGCCTGTTTCCGCCTTTGCCCGGGCGTCAAAAAGACCGAACAGCACCAGAACCACCACTACCCATGCGACCGGGAATTTCCTCACCATCCTGTTTCTCCTTATACCATTTTACCAGTACCCGATGTTTACCAACGTGAATCCGGACCCAAACCGTTTCCTGAGATCCGGTTTCGCCTCTTGTTCCCCCTTTTGACTGGCTAACAGGGGAATATCGATCGTGCAACTGTTTCCGGTCAGTTTTCAGCGAAAATCCGACCGGCTTCCTTCAAGTTTCACTAACTCCGGGAATCTTCGTTTTGATTATCCCAATGCGAAATTATATGATGTGTGCTCTTTTGTCATTGGGAATTGCATGCAACGCAGACAGAAACCCGGATTTTGGTTTTTGCGTTCAGACAACCCGTTCAATGGCAATCCGGAGTTGCAGAGAGTTGCGCCGGACTGGCTGTTATTGAAGATCCAGCTGATCCCGATGACGCAACCCCAGCGGGGGGTGAAATTCATGCCCCCCGAATGTCTGCCATGGGTTCCGGTTTATTCACCATCCACGATTTTCTTGGCAAAAATACCCCGACTGGCGCATTTCACCAGGTATTGCCAGGCCATCTCCTCATTCAGAAACGCATCCTGCCATTTTTCCTCTTCTGCCAGTTTCCTGGCTTTTTCCCGGTAAGGGTAGTGCTCCTTGAACTGTTCCACGGCATCCCAGAACTGAAGGGCTGCTCTCTTGTTCAGGAGCTCCGGCATTTTTGCATCCTCAATGTCATCCTCAGCCTTGTTCCAGTCTTTCTCCATATATTTCTGTACACCAACGGCCGATCCTACGGGATCACTGGGATTACAGATTTTCGTGGACTCCGGAACAATACGGGGACAGACATAATTGATGACGCCCGCGATAATGGCGATGGTGCCATCATTCTGTTTTACTTTGGCCTGGTAGGACAACTGGTAATCCTCTGCTGCTGACAGGGTCGCAGCGAAAAACAGGGTTATCATCAAGGCCCATACGGATGATAACAACCTTTGTTTGATGACTTTCATTAGTTACCTTCCTTTTTATGTAGGTTGAACACACTATCAGGCGGCGACTTTCTCTGTTTTCAAAAATCCCTGAAACTGAGAAAGACCAGACTGATCCGGTTTTATGGTTTCACCAAGAGATAGCCCATCATTTCCAGATGCAGGGCGGAACAGAATTCAGTGCAGTAGAACGGGAACACCCCTTCCATATCTGCCTTGAATTTAAAGGTATTGGTCTCTCCCGGTTCCAGACTGCCGTGGATATTGTACAGGTCGATCGTAAAACCGTGGGTTTCATCTTCGGCCCGTTCCAGGTTCGTTAAATGCCAGGTGATCTCATCGCCCACCTTGACCTCGATAATTTCAGGACTGTAGTGACTCCTGATCAACGTCGAGTGGATGGTAACCTTGTTTCCTTTGCGTTCGACCTTTTCCCGGCCCGGTTTCACCTGATTTGCAAACCAGTTTTTCTTGAACCGTTTGATGGGGTCCAGTTTGTCTGCCTTGATCATCACTGCATAGTGAGGTTCACCCAGGGGAAAAGGCATGTCATACAGCATCTGCATGGGCTTGCCCTTGCTGATATCGATCAACTGGTGGTTCTGCGGATGCAGCGGTCCCACTTGCAGAAACCGGTCGATCGCCAGTTTGTTCAAGGAGATCAGATATTTTCCGTCGGGAGAGACGGTATCCCCTTCAGCTGTCACGAGATGTCCCACATTGTAGTGAATGGAGATCTTTTCCAGCAGTTTCAGGTTTTTATAATCCCATTTGGCAATGGCAGAATCCACAAAAAGGGAGGTGTAAGCAATGCCTTCTTCCTTGTCATACTGGGTGTGCAGGGGTCCCAGTCCCAGTTCCACCTGCCCGTGCAGGGATTTGGTCATGCTGAGAATCGGAATCCCGTAAGGATCCTTGCCCTCATACTCTTTATTGTCGATCAGCGCCTTCATTTTATTGAAGTCATAGACCGACACATGGGTGTCCAGCTTACCGGAGACGGTAATATACTGACCGGTCGGATCGATCATGACCCCATGCGGGCTCTTGGGTTCCGGAATCAAAAAGAGGGCGTTGGCTGCAATCATATCCTTCATCATAATCACCGCATGCCCGTTGATTTTCTGGAATTTGCCCTGTTGAACGAGCTGGATGGCCTTTTTCTGGTCGATCATGTGCAGGTAGTCGGTATCCTTGGAAGATGCGCCGGCTTCATGGGGCAACCGGTCCTTCCATTTGGTGTTGCCTTTTCCGAATCCACCCACATACCGTTCAGAGTTAAATGAGTTGGTAAAGGCCCAGCCCTCGCTGATGCGTTTTCCGGCATCGCTCAGGTCCTGACAGTATGGGGGCAGCTCAACCGAGAAGGAGTCCTTGACGATGATCTTACCCTTTTTGGTGTCAAACTTCCAGAAACTCATCGCACCCCGGTACTGCTCATTGAACTGATCCAGGGGGACATACTTGTTGGAAAAGGGGGCCGGATACTGGGTGGCCTGTAGAATATAATCGGTATTGGGGGTCACAAAGGTGGAGCCGTGCTCCGATTTCATGATCGGGTTCGGAACGATCTGAATCGTGCTGAAGGTTTTCAGATCGATGACAGCCACCCTGGGATTGGCTTTGTCATTGATGAACAGGAACTTGCCATCATACTCCCCGTTGGTTTCGGAGAGCGCCGGATGGTGCGTATCTCCCCAGGTGATTTTCCGGCCCCGCATGCGGCCCTCATCCAGGATCCTGCCACTTTCCACATCACCATAACCATATCCCTGCCAGGGTTCCGGTGAAAAAACGGCAATGTACTTCAATAACCTCATGGATGGGACGCCATAGGCGATGACATGACCGGACTGCCCCCCGGATGAGAAGACATAGTATTCGTCTTTGACACCGGTAGGCGTGTAGGTTTTCGCTGCTGCCAGCAGATCCTGCTGGGAGAGCCCCCTTTCCTTCATCACATCCTGAACTGACTGGGCATTCGCAGATGTCGCCAATCCAAAAGCGATCATGCCGGTTAAACCCAGCTTAAAAGCGCTTTTCAGTTTGCAAAACATTTTGATCCTCCATATACATGAATTAAAAAAAAGAATCTTCCGGACTTTCCCTTTTCAAAAACCGCGTCCTATCCGGCAACAAACAGCCTGTGTCCTGTTTTTTTCATGCCCATGCTATCAAATGACAATACGAGGGGCCAGCGATAAAACCTTCGCAAACAGAACAGACAGGCAACCATCATCCTGGACAGGCACACTGCACTCCAGGATGAAACAACAACGTCCTTAATTCCGCTCGACGATGAGCGATTCCTTCTTAAACAAAAACTGTGTCAGATGACCCAGCAAAGCCAGGGTAAAAACCCCACCCCACACTACCGGAACGGTAAACAAAGCCAGACAGACCAGCCAGGCGAGATAGGGGAACAGAACATCAAGCATCACAAATGAACTCCTAATGGGGTTGCTCTTTTTTGAAAAACAACGTATCTGAGATCGGAATCATGGGTACCCGCTGCAGAAAAGAGAGGTAGCAGAGGATGAATGTTCCCAGAAAACCCAGGGCGATGACCAGATCGAAAATATTCGGGATGAAGCCCGGCAGCCCTTTTCCTGCTTCGATGACACCCCTGCTGATATTGTTCTCCTGTATCGAGGGCAGGATCAAAAAATACTTCTCCAGCCACAGGCCGATGAGAATTTCAATGGCGACCCATCGGGAAAACCAGATCGAATTACAGGCGGTGCGGCTCATCAGCCCGAAAAAGGGGAAGATAAACAGTATCACCAGGAGTAGCCAGAACATCCATCCCCATTCAACAGACTGCATACGTAAAATCAGATAAGGGGTCTCTTCGGGCATGTTCGCATACCAGATCACCAGCACCTGCGAAAATACCATGTAGGTCCACATGGCACAGGCGGCAAAAGTCAGTTTTGAGAGATCGTGATACCGTTCGATGGTAATATAGGCTTCAAGACCGAATTTACGACGGACAATGCCGGAAACAATCATCAGGACCGCAGCCGCGCCGATGAGATTGGACATGGCATACTGGACACCAAACATGGTGCTGAACCACTCCTGGTCGATGGACATGATCCAGTCAAAGGCCTGCAAGGTGCAGAACACCGCAAAAACAAGCCCCAGTATGGGGGCCATTTTTTTTGTGGTTTTGACTGCCTGGGCTTCTTCTGCCGTTTGAGAACGGTAGTTGCGCACCAGCCCGTCGGCAAACCCATTGCCAAAATCGGTCAACTCCTTCGCCATACCGATATCCGGTCGGATCACTGCCTTCAGGTAATACCCGCACAGGACAACAACCAGGGCCATCAGCAGGAGGTTCCTCAATACAAAAAAGGGCGTGTTCAACCACCCGGCCTTGGCATGGATGACCCGCAGGGGGTCGACCCAGGCAAAGAAATAGTCCATCCCGAAAAAGAGGACCACCAGCAGCACCACGCTGACCGGGATAAACCCGGCCATCGCTTCAGCCAGCCGTTTGATGGGGCGACTCCATTGTGCACTGGTAATGGTAAAGATAACCGAAAAGATCACCCCGCCGAAGGCAATCCCGCTGAAAAACAGGGTATTAACCAGCAATGCCTGCCAGACCTCCTGTCGATACCCCAGGAGCAGCCCCAGCAGGAATGCGACGACCCCCAGTCCTGCCAGTAGTCCCAACAGTTGACGCCGCTTCGGCCCCAGGTTGAAACGGGTGGTCTCAAGGAGGATCTTCATTTCATCATTTCTACTCATCTCTCTTCTCCAGTGTCCGAATATAATTGATTATATCCCACCGGTCCCGGTCTGTTGTGGCATATCCCAGGGTAGGCATGACGGCACCGCCATGTTTGACCTTATGGTAGATGTACCCATCCGTAAAGTCGGGGGTCAGGGTGATGACCGCCGGCGCGATCATACCCAGGTCATTGATTTTTGTCGCCGCAAACCCGGCTGCGTTGATGAGATCTGAATCGCTGTGGCAGACCTGGCAATAGGTATTATATTTCAATTTTCCATTGGCCAGTGATTCTGGATCCGGTTTGAAAGGGTTTGGGGTCGCGGATCGTATATTCATCTCAGGTACCAGCCAGCTGAACCGATCAGCAGGATCGCCATAGACTCTCCCGTCCACCGAAACCGTCCCGATGGGAAAGGTGGTCATACTGCCCGGCTCCTGGGGCTTGAGACTGATCTGGTTGAACATGTCATTGATCAGGGAGAAAACGGCTGTCCTGGCTGACAGATTCAAGTAACCAGCCAGCAATATCACCCCCAGGAGAATCAGGAACTTATTTTTCACAATTGACCTCCTCCGCTTCATACCGTTTCATGATCTGTTCAATTCTGGGCAACTCATTTTCGTCACAGGCCACCACTACGCCAAACCGGTCTCTCATAAACCGGTTGTACTCCCTGTACTTTCTGCTTTTGGGAACCGCATGCCGCAGGGTATCCCTGATGATCAACAATGCAATCGCCCCTGCCGTAAAAAAAATGGCCATCAGTACCGAAAGCTCGAAGGCAATGGGCCCCATGATCGGGACTGAAACCACCGGTTTGCCGGAAACCGGCAGTATCCAGTCCAGGGACATCTTGGTTATGATCAGAACCGCCAGCCCAAAACCGAGCATGGCACCGACCAGTGTAAAGAAGGGAACCCGGCTCTGCGGATTGCCCAGCGCATGCTCGATTTCATGTCGCGGGCAGGGGGTGTGGGTGGTGATTTTATTGAACCCCAGATTCCTCAGCTCCCGGATGACATCACAGGTATCGTCCAGAAACTCGAAAGTGGCCCAAGCCCCGCAGAATTTTCGTCTCATCTTTTTTTCCTGAAAGGAGGTAATAACGTCTCTTTCATCTCAGCGACCGCAATGGAAGGCATAATCTTCACAAAAATAAAAAACCACATGAAAAACCAGCCGAAGCTGCCGATGGTAATCCAAATTTCCACCCATTCAAACTGGTAGGTACTCCAGGCAAACGGGACAAATCCATGGGCCAGTGATGTCCCCACGATATTAAATCGTTCCAGCCACATGCCCACGTTGACCAGAATGGATATCACAAACAGCGCCGGGATGCTGGTCCGGATTTTTTTGACGAACAGGGATAGCGGAATGAGGCAGTTACAGAAAACCATCAGCCAGAAAAACCACTTCATCTCTCCGAAAGGTCGGAACCAGAAGAGCGCCTTCTCATAGCGGGCCCCGCTGTAATAGGCAGTAAAGAATTCGACCCCGTAGGAGTATGTCACAATCAGACTGGTAAAAACGATCATTTTGCCCATTCCCTCCAGATGCTTGACCTGTATGATCTCTGAAAAACCGGGAAAGGCTTTTCTGAGTGGAATCATGATCGTCAGCACCATGGCGCAACCGGAAAAGATCGCCCCTGCCACGAAATAGGGGGCAAAAATGGTTGAATGCCACCCGGGAACACTTGACATGGCGAAGTCCCAGGAAACGATGGAATGAACGGAGAAAACCAGGGGGGTGGCAATGGCGGCAAACAGCAGATAGCCCCGCATGTAATGCAGCCACTGATGGTTGGTCCCCCGGAATCCCAGGGAAGCCACCCTGTAAAAAAAACGTTTCACCCCTTTCGATTCGTCCCTGACAGCCGCCAGGTCGGGTATCAATCCCAGGATGAAAAATGCAATGGAGACCGACATATAGGTTGAGATCGCAAATACATCCCACAGCAGGGGGGATTTAAAATTCACCCAGAGCATACGCTGGTTGGGATAGGGCACCAGCCAGTAAGCAAACCAGGCCCGACCCAGGTGAATAATCGGGAAGAGCCCGGCTGTCATGACGGCAAAAACAGTCATGGCTTCAGAGGCACGATAGATGGAATTTCGAAAAGGCGCCCGCACCAGATAGAGAACCGCAGAAATCAGTGTCCCGGCATGACCGATCCCGATCCAGAAGACAAAATTGGTGATGTAGATACCCCAGGAGATCGACTGGTTGATGCCGCTCCACTCCAGACCGTGCCGGATCTGGTAAGTCCAGGCAAAAACACCCATGGAAAGGGCGCCCAGTATCAATACCATACTCACCAGCCATGACCTGCCGGGGGGTTCCATAGACTGAACGACGGTGTCATTTATATGACCATAAGAGAGTTGACTCAAGGCGCCTCCTAAGCTTTGCTATTATTATGATTCACTTTCTTAAGATAGGTAACCGCCGGTTGATAATTCAGCTCGGGCAGTTGTTGATATCCCCGCCTGGTGGTGGTTTTCACCTGACTGACCTTGCTTTGCCTGTCCTTGATGTTCCCGAACAGGATGGCATCGGTTGGACAGGCCTGCTGACAGGCGGTTAAAATCTCACCGTCATAGATGTCCCGGCCCTGATCCTTGGCAATATCCTTCATCTCCCGGATGCGCTGCTGACAGAAGGTACATTTCTCCATTACGCCTTTGGAGCGCACAGAAACAGCGGGATTCAGCTGCATATGCAAGGGGCTCGGGAATTCGTAACTCCGATAGTTAAATCGTCTTTGTTTGAATATGCAGTTATTGGCACAATAGCGGGTACCGACACAACGATTGTAGATCATGGCATTCAGGCCATCCGGGGTCTGATAGGTCGCGTAAACCGGACAGACGGGTTCGCACCCCGCATTATCGCACTGCTGGCACATTTCAGGGGCAAAGTAGATCTCCGGTTTATGGGTCCGGGGATTCTGTTCGATATAGCGTTCGATCCGAAGCCAGGACATCGCCCGGCCCACGGCCATGCGGTCCTTTCCCACCAGGGGGATGTTGTTTTCCGCATAACAGGCAACGACACAGGCGGAACAGCCGGTGCAGCGATCCAGGTCGATGGTCATCTCCCACTTGTAGGGCTCATAGTAGACCGGCGTCTCCTGCCCTGCCATCTGGACATGTTTGCGCACATTCTCATCCATGGGATCGTAGAAACTGCTTTTGTCTTTTCGATTCAGCGTATAGTGTCGCTCTTTCAACTCATGTGAATCGGCTGTTTCATGCGGACGCGGGGTGCCAGCGGCGGAAACGGTCTGGATAAATCCGCGGCCTTTCTGACTGCGATCCCCAAACCCGTTCTCCGCACCGTTTTCATGGGTTTCAATATCCAGCCGGTATTGACCATCCATGGTGACCAGGTCCGCCATTTTTCCCGTGGGTTTGAGCGTGACCGTCTCACCGGCAAAGGCAAAATCACCGGATTGCCGGTCTCTCTCCCAGGAGAGCAGGTTCATCACGTTATAACCAACGGTCAGTTGCTGAATCTGCCGGTCCTTTTCGGATTCGATGACCGGTAATAACTTGGATTTGCCGCGACTGCTGCGGTAAGCGGGAAAAGCGACGTTTCTGCCAAGACCGGCCGGGATGGCCACGGTATTTTTATCCAGCCCGTAATACAACCAGGCTGCCAGCTCGACATTGCCTCTGCGGGTGCTGATATTAACACGCTCCCCATGACGAATTCCCAGTTTCTGCGCAGTTTCAGGGTGAATCTCGATCCAGGAGTCCCAGACAACCTGGGTGATGGGATGGGGTATTTCCAACAACCAGGATTTATTGGCGCCCCTGGCGTTCGCATTGTGCAGACTGGAGTTGACAGCCAGGAGGGTGAGGCTGTTGTCTGCGCTGGTGTACGGAACCAATTTCCCTGAAGATACCCCGTCCCGGAGAGAGACCTTGACCGGTTTCATTTCATGATAAACACCGCCCTGCTGCAACGATTGGTTCCAGAACGTGGTAAAGGGCAGTTTACCGCCTGTTTCCGCGTGAACGGGTTTCCAGGCATCCTGCAGGTACTGCTGATAAGTGAGTGCCGTAAAAGGAGATCTGCCGGTCAGTTTTGCCGTCTGCAACAGCAGGTCCCCGATATCCAGCGTATCAAAAGCCGGGACTCTGGACATGGTTGGCTGTTGCAGAGAAATGACACCGTTTCTCGGTCGGGCATCCCCCCAGCTTTCCAGAAAATGGGATACCGGAAGATGCAGGTCAGCCAGCTGGGAGGTTTCATCGTTTTCGGTGGACAGGGAAACCACCCAGGGGACTTTGCCCAGTGCTTTTTCAAAACCCGATTCGGCCGGCAGGGTAAAAACCGGGTTGACGTTTTCGATGATGACCACTTCATACCGTCCTTCCTGCATCCGCCTGATAGCGGATGCCAGTTCTTCCAGGCTGTCGCCCCCCAGCTGATAGTCGGCGCCAAACAGCACGGTCTGCCCGATGTTTCCAGCCACCAGGTTCAGCAGGTTCACCGCTATCTGCAGCCGGGTCGCCTCCCTGCCGGCATTGATGTTTCCGCCGGCCAGGGCCAGACTTTTTCCCGAGCGTCGGAACTGGGCTGCCAGTTGCTCTAACCGGTCCACTGAAACACCTCCCACCGTGGCTGTTTTTTCAGCCGGAAATCCTTCCAGATACGCCTCGATTCGGCTTTTTTCCCGGGCATTGAGGTGAACGGCACCTGGCAGAAGCATCCGGCACAGGGCCAGTGCAATTGCATATTCCTGACCCGGGGGACAGGAGATCCACTCATCTGCGTTGGCGCCTGTCAGGGACAGATAGGGGGAGATGTGTATGTATTTCCCTTTGACCTCTTTCAATCCGGCATGCATCTGGGTATAGTTCCGTGTCAGCAGCATTGGATTGAGCCAGCTCTCCATAAAATCGGCCCCAAAATTGAGCAGCAGTTCTGCCTGATCAATGGCAAAATGGGGTATTTCGTTTCTGCCAAAACAGATCTGATTGGCCGTCCGGAGGCTGTTGACTGGGCTCAAATCATACTGGAATATACGGCCGCCACCGAACAGCGCCAGCCACTCTTGCAAGAAGGTCGGGAAAGAACCGCTTCTTGGCGGTCCCATGTAGAGGATCTTTCCGCCACCCTTTTTTGCGGCCGCCAGCAGTTTATCAACCAGCGCTTTTTGTCCATCTGCCCAGATGACAGCCCGTTTGTCGGTATGTTTCCCGCTGCTTGGGCCGACAGCCCGGGATGGGCTGTAAAGACCCTGCAGAATCGCCTGCCCCTGTGCGCAGAGTCGTCCCTGGTTGAGTGGGTTTTTGGGGTTTCCCTCCGCCTTGATCGCCCTTCCTTCGCGGGTCCTGACAACCAGCCCGCAAGCCGCTGAGCACTCCCGGCAGGTGGTCGCATAATGGATGGACTCTCCGGGGACATAATCATCAGGGGCTACCAGCAGCGGGATCAATTCTTCCACCGGATCCGGACTGCAACCCGCGGCCGCCACCGCGGCACTGCCAACGGCTGATAATTTCAAGAAATTTCTGCGGTTGATATTTTTATTCATCCCTTCCTTTCACTATTTATGACAGACAGTGCAATCTCTGGATGCCAGCAATGACCCGTCCGGTGTCTGCATCGCTCCCCCCGGGACAATGGCGCCACCCCTCGTTTTTCGGACCGGTCCGGCTACCTTTCCCTTGATCACGGGGTGGTTCTGGGTGTGACACTGCGTACACCAGCCCATACTCAAATCGGCAATCATGGTGTTCATCGAGATGACATCAAGCTGGTTGATCTCACCATGACATTCGGTACAGTCATACCCGACCTGGATATGTCGTTTATGGGAAAAGTAAACAAAATCTGGTAAATCGTGGATTTTTTTCCAGGGGATTGTTTTCCGATTGTCCCAGTATTCCTTGACCAGTTTGATCTTGTCTATCTGATCTGTCTCGGTCCCGCTGACGACCGAATGACAGCCGATACAGTTCTCAATCGTCGGGGCTCCTGAATTGATGGATCTGCGGGCATAGGTATGGCAGAACTCACAGGGGATCTCATTGGTGCCGGCATGGGTTTTATGGCTGAATTCAACCGGCTGGGTAAAATCATCTGCCACCCCGGCTGAATAACAGCCGGATATGATCAATAACGCTGCCGGGAATAATTTCTTAAATCGTTTTATGATGTTAGCAACGGGTGGTTGCGGATTCTGCATGCGATATCGACTCATCATCATTTGGCTCGGCTTTTTGAATAGTTAAAGCCCGAAATGCGGGGCAGGAGACCAATATATCAAAAACTGTTTCCGGTGGTTCCGGTGTGCGCACCTGGAACCGGGGTAACAATCTAAGATTTTATCTCTGCTATTGTTTTACAGTGTGGGGCAAAAGATACAATCAGGGGATCACCCTAGATCCAGATTAAAAAATACTGAGTCGAATTTAAGGATCATCTCGCCATTTGCAGCATCATGGAACATTTCTAAATGAGACAGCGGGCCACAACATTTATAGATACCGCTGTAGAAGCGGATACTGACGGAAACGGGAGGAAGGTTGCAGACCAGCAGGGTTTTCCTGTAAGTAAGGATTGTTTTATGAAAAACTAAGTGGATTTACTGATGGTCAAACACAATTGGTGTTGACTAAGGTTTCGATAAGAAAATGAAACCGGTTGGTATCTATTCAGTTCAATTTCCGCTCAGCCCCGAAGGTATTGTGTTTCAAGAACCTTGGAAACCATGGATGGCTTCCAGGAGCTCCAGGAGGATTCATGCGTTTCTTGAAGCACAATACCTTTGGGGCGTATACGGGTGAATAGTTACACCAGTTGAACCTTTTTCCAGTGGTAACCACTTTTCAGACCACAGGAATGTTTCGAAAAAAGCAGGTGAGAACGAAGCAGGTAGACTTTTTCCATGACCAGGGAAATTAACCCATGACCAGACAGATGATCCAGATTGCATGTCGAACCCGGAAAAACGTTCTGGATCGGGGGATCATCGGTCTGATTGCAATATTATTTTTAAATTACAGTACTTTAAGTAGCGCAAACTGCAAAAGTTTCTGTAATTTGAATAAAATGTTCGATCACGCCTATACGGAACTGGTGGTGCTGGAAGATGACTCAGGTGAGACAGTCGTTCTTCCTGACTCATTCTGCGAGGTTGATACCGGTTCTGATGACGGATCCGAAGACGATGATTCGTCCGCTTGTGATAATTGCCCCTATTGCCATGCCTGTAACATCGGCATGACTTTTCAGCACGTTCCTCCCTTGATCCTGGCTCAGATCATTGTAAGTCACACGAAAATCTTCAACAAGGGACGATCCTTCGTAAACAAGCAGATCACCCTGAACCACCCCCAGAGAGCTCCTCCCTTCCCCGTCTAAGCATGCATTTCGCTTGCATGTAATGTAAACACAACCACCACTCAGCACCAGCAAGGCCATGGAATGCCAATGGGCATGCGGATTCTCTCGCAGCCCGGGCACAATGATACCTGAATTCACCATTTCAGGGTGATACGCGTTCCCGTGATCCTGTTCTCCAGGTCAGAACACTGTCTGTTATCTGACCCGGGTATTCATGCCATCGGGTATCGTGTCACAAAACGGGTCTGACTGCTGTGCCTGGCTGAATGTCAATCGGTGAACAGATGAAAGCGCTATCTGTTCAAGACAGGGAACCGTGGGAATACTGTTGCTGCAATACCTCCCTGTGTAAAATGCGGTTGAGAAACAGTCCATGACTGGCGCCTTCAAAACCATTCTGAAATGAAAGGGGGCGGGTCCGGTAGTTGAGGTTTGTGTATTCTGTTCCCACGTATTGAATCGATTCTGTAACGGTTTTCTATGCATGCCGACTGCGCTTGGTATAAGGCCGGACCTTATAGAATGTCAAAGGGAGGATAAGCAACAGCTATACCTTTGATTTCATGTATTCCCGGGCAAGGCGGTTGAATAGCGACATGATTTCAAATGACACACTGAAAATAACCATTTTAAAACAACCCGGTTATGACACAAAAACCTTTAAGGAGGGAAACAATGAAAGAACTTATTAATCGACGAAAAATGCTGGGCATTATTGCTGTTTCCGGAATAACCCTGGGCGCCACTGTTGCCTGCTCCCAGCAACCCGCCGCGGTGAATTCTGGTCAGGCCAGGGTGGAGGGTACGCCAAGACAGTTTTTCCCGTCCAATGGACCCGATCCCATGCCCCAGCAGAACGACATTGAAAAGTATCCGAAATGTCCGTACTGCGGTATGGACCGGAAAATGTGGAACCACAGCCGCCATCTGGTTCACTACAGTGATGACCTGGTTGACCCGACCTGTTCCCTCCACTGTGCTGCGATCAGTCTCAGTCTGAATCTTGACCGGACCCCCAAGGCGATCTACGCGGCCGACTTTGGCGCTGATGAATCCATCAAGCCCCTGATTAACGTGGATCAGGCCACCTATCTGGTTGGTTCTAAACTGAAAGGAACCATGACGGCGAACAGCAAAATGGCGTTTGCTTCTGCCGAAACAGCAGAACGGATGAGAGTGGAAAATGGCGGTACCATCGGTAATTTTGACTTTGCCCTGACCGAATCGTTTCTCGGTATGGCTAAAGATACGATGATGATCCGCAAAAAAAGGGCCATGAAACGAGAAAAAATGGCAGCCCAGAAAAAGGAATAAGCAGCACCTGTCCGGGTGTTTGCGGGGGGCGCTGAGAAACGGGGTAAATGACTACCCTGGTACACTTTTTTCTTGAGACCAGGTTGAAATGAATTGATCCTCCTTTCAAGCAGGTCACAGAAATGAACAGGCACGATTCCAGTGCCCCCAAACACCATGGAAAAAACACAGTTCTATTCACCATGTCGAGGAATCCGCCCGCCACTGGAGGTACTCTCGTCCCTGGGTTGCCGGCGTACCATTTCCTGCTGACGCTGACCTTTACATGAGACCTGACAGAGGTCAGGTTTCACATGCGTGGAGAAGTGCTGACGGAACAGTTCCCGACAAACCCAGCAAGGGCTGCTTTTCCCATGCACCATCCCAATTTCCTGTAATCCCAATTCCAAAGGGTACGTAATGAAAAAAACCATTTTCCTAAACACCTTTATTCTGCTTTTTCTGCTCCTACCACCCATATTTGCGCAAGAAAAAACAGGCGATGACAGGCACGACAAAAAGGAGATGATCGAACAGCAACTTGATGAAATCAGTGTCACTGCCACCCGCATCGAACGGAAAACGGTTGAGGTACCGGCCAGTATCGCTGTCGTGACCAAGGAGACGCTCGAAGACTCAAAAATGCATAATATCAGGGATGCACTGATCGAGGTTCCTGGTGTTCAAGTCCAGTCAAAAAACGGGGGTTATGACTCCAGGCTGGTGATCAGAGGAGCCGGGTTGAAGGCCGATTATGGTGTCAGGGAAATCATGGTTCTCTTGAATGGTATTCCCATCACAGATCCGGATAGTTTTACACGATTTGACTTAATCGACAGCCAGCAGATTGAAAGGGTCGAAGTTGTCAAAGGCCCCAATTCGACCATGTGGGGCACTAATGCGGCGGGTGGAGTGGTGAATATCATTACCAAAACACCATTGACCGAACCGGAATCCAAAATCCAGGCCGGTGTCGGGAATTTCAATTCCAGGAACCTGTCCCTCTATCATTCGGGATCGGCCGGCGAATCACTGCTTTACTCCGTCAGTGCCAGCCACCGATCATCTGACAATTCGTGGAGAAGATGGAACACGTTTTCAACAAATCAATATTCTATTCAACCCACCTTCGTTCTGGATGACGGAACGACCATCGAAAACTATCTCAGTTACAGTCAGGCGGACTTGCAACTTCCCGGCAGTCTGGATGAAACCATGTTCAAGGATTATGAATCAACGGGAGAGGCAAATGATACCAGCGGATTATGGAGATATTCAGGGCGATATTCCAAAAGCATCTTCCTGAGTTCCAAAATGAGTCAGGATCTCGGGGGGTATGAATTTAAACCGATGGTATTTTTTAATAAATGGGAGCATCACCATCCGGTTTACGCCCGCATCAACGATGCGGATACGATGACCTACGGCATGGATCTGCAATTAGTCAAGAATCAATCTTTTGGTGACCTGACTGTCGGTGTGACCGTCAGATACGATGATCAGAAGACCGACTACTATGAATACAGTGACGTCACCACCCGGACGGTCACTTCCGGTCGGGGAACTGCTGCAACTACTTATAATTCCATCTTCAGCGTCAACTCCGATAAAACCGGTGACTTGATCGAAAAACAGACACGGGCAACCCAATTGTCGGGTGTTTATCTGCAGGAATCCCTGCGCCCCAATGAAAACTGGGTCGTGGATGTCGGACTGCGCTATGATCAGGTCCGTTTTGATATTGACGGAAAGCTTTACCGTTATTTCGATTCCAATAATGCGGCATATGTGGACTGTTCAGCGACTGCTACAGAATGTGACGATATTGCGGTATCCAATCATCAGTACAACATTGAGAAGTCATATCAGGCATTTTCTCCGCGGGTTGGGGCCTCCTATAAGATTACTGACGGGTTGCATGTCTTCGGAAATTTCGGGAATGGCATCCAGACACCAACGGAAGGAGAAATCAGTGAAAATCCAGACCTGAAGCTGGTAACTGTCAACAACTATGAAGGCGGGCTCAAGATCAGAAAAAGTTCCTGGTCCATGGACGGTACATTCTATCAAACCTACCTGGAAAATGAAGTGGTGACGGTATTACAGGAGGACGGGACGACCGCTTATGCCAATGCGGGAAAAACGGAGAAAAGAGGTGTGGAGTTGAACGGGACCTATCGCATCACTGTGCCGCTTTCGATTGGCGGCTCTCTCAGTCTGAATGATTACAAATATACCGAATACAGCGAACAGGTCCGTTCCGGCAGGACTCTGGTGAATGTTGATCGCAGTGGGAACACCCTCCCCTATGCCCCCGCTGTCGTATACACAACATTTATCAGGTACAAATCGGATAGTGGACTGAAGTTCAAATTCATGACCGACAGCTGGGGTTCCTATTTCGTCGATAGTGAAAACTCTGAACGATATGAAGGGTACTCCCTGGTGACCAGTGCCATGGTGGGATACGAATGGGACAAGCTGGATGTGACATTTAATGTCGATAATCTCACAGACAAACGCTATGCGACAGAAGTCAAAAAATCATACGGCAATAAGTATTACACACCGGCAGCGCCCCGGAGTTTCATGTTGAGTGCCAAATATCAATTTTAGACCCTCGGCGGGTTTGATTCACCCTTTTAGCAACAGAATGGTATATGACTCGATCCACTGTAACGGTTTTACTTGCATTGTTCCAGCTGTGTTTCTTGTTACCGGATCCGACGCTGGCAGTGACGAAAAACAGGGAACTGGTTTTCAGTTTGAACAAACCGTCCTCCCTAAAGTCAAAGCCCCAGTTTGAGTCCGAACATCGTCCTGTATTCAAAAGACGATACTGGATCCATGGCAGCGGTCTCTCTGCTGCAGTGTCTGCCTTTGTCCGTCATCCGGACGGGTCGATGCAGGATCTGGCCATCGAAACGGCCGACAATTTACCCTGTATATCATTTCAACTGCGTCATGGAGACGGACCTCATCACGGCATTCACAACAGCTATGTCATCCACCGCCAGGTGAAAGATGGAACGCTGATCGTGAGAACTGCCAAATGGTCAACTGTCCATCACAGTTGTGCCTGGGGACATGACTACAAGTATAATTCTTCAAGGCTTGCACCAGCGACTGTTGACAAAGTGCCCCTGGAATTAAGTGGTATTGATCTCTGGGACGGTAATTTTCACGTTCAGACCCGGTCCGGTCAGAAACTTCAGTTCACGGTTTTCCATTATGGAAAGCCCCTCCCGGACGCTAAAATAACGGTCATTTCAGACAAAAAGTGGGTCCGGCAGTTGGTCAGCGACAGCCAGGGCACAATCTCATTCCAGATGATACGTGATTACTATCCGGAGAGCTGGGACCGGTTCCAAAAGACAAAAAACAGCAATCTGTTACTAAAAGCAGAATATGAATTTAAGGAGGAGGGAAGCCTGGATGGGGTTCCCTATACAAGCGTTCAACTGGTCAGCACACTGCCCTGGCGCTATTTTCCGGCGCACCAGGATTTCAGCTCCTACCAGGCCGGTCTGGCGGTTGGCGGGATTTCTTTTCTGGCCGCAGTTGCAGGCCTTTTTTTCTATCGCATGAAACGAAGAAGACCTTTTCAAGAGTTTGCGTTTGATGAAAAGACTGAAGCGAAAGGTAAATAACCTGGATATCCGCCGATTTCGGACCGCAGTCCAGATCATGATGTTTGTATTTATTGCGTATGGGGGGTATCTGGCGGTTGACCTGGGGAACCATCTGCCCACCTTCGCCTGTGCTTTCATTGAGAAAGGCGTCGGTACTTGTTTTCTTTTTGGCCTGCAACACCGGATGACAATTCCATTTGATCAACTGGGGTCGTTTCGCGGGCTTGGCATTTTGATCAGTGTTTTCTGGTTTCTGGCCTGGTTTATCGTTTTAAACAAGGCCTGGTGTGGTTATATCTGCCCCCTGGGCACCCTGCAGGACTGGATAACGGCTTTAAGAACCCGGTTGAAGATACGATACAGCCAGTATTCAGGGCCTGGCTTTAAAAAACTGGGAAAGATCAAGTATATTCTGCTGGCACTGATTGTCCTGATTCCACTGGGAATCAGTAATGCCATCCTGGGGTTGCCAAAGCTGTCCCATGATTTTTCCACCTTTTTCTGCATGATTTGTCCCGCTCGTACTATTTTACCTCTTTTTTCAGGAGATCCGAGTCAACTCGCCGTTGATTTCAGCTCGGTGACCAGAATGGTCCTCACAGCTCTGGGGATGGTCGTTACAGGGTTGTTTGTGGCAGGGGCCTTTGTAAAAAAGCGTTTTTTCTGCCTGTTTTGCCCCATGAGTGCTTTTCACTATCTGTTTTCAAAAATGGGTCTGCTGAAACTGAAAAAGAATGGATCCTCCTGCACAGCCTGCGGTAACTGTTATCGGGCCTGTGATATGGGTATTCGGGAGATAGCAGACGATGTGACTCATTTCAACATGGTGAATGAAGACTGTATGATGTGTTTTAAATGTGTCGCCGTTTGTCCTGAAGAGAACTGCCTCCAGGTCACACTGCTGGGAAAACCGATTTACACGGCCACCGAAGAGGGTTTTCATCTGAGAAGCCAAAAAAGGATCATGTATGGAATCAACGCAGATTGACAAGCTCCGTCAGGCAACCCGTCGCCGTCTTGCCATGGAAGTCAGAAAAACATTGACCGGGATCCGGGAAGGAATAACGGCCCCCCTGGCCTCGATGGCTTACTTTTACGCCCTGTTTGAAGATCACTTCACGCGTCAGACAGAACATGCCCACAGGTTAAAGAAAATTGGGACTCTGTGCCTGCAGGTTCCGGAGGAGTTCATTCTTGCTGTGGGGGCAGAACCCCTGAGGCTCTGTTCTGGTTCCTACGCCTACGACCAGGTCGGTTCCGATTTTCTGCCAGCCAGATCCTGTGCCCTGATTAAGTCCACCCTGGGTCTGCTCCGACTGCAGGAAAAGGATACCCAGCCGGACCTGATCGTCATACCCGCGACCTGTGATCAAAAGCGAAAGACAGGCATCCTGCTTGAGGAACAGGCCCTGAAGATATACATGCTGGAACTCCCGGCCAGAAAGGATACTGCAAATGCGCGCCAATACTGGCAGAATTCCATTCAGGAACTGATCGTTGAACTGCAGAAGGTCACGGGGAAAAAAATCACTCGAAAGTCCTTGCGCAGGGCCATGGAGATAACCCGTTCCGCCCGGGAGGAGTTCCGGCGTTTCTCAAGATTCAGGAAGTGTCAACCCGCGCTTATTTCCGGGAGAGAGTCCTTTCTGGTCAGCAATGCTTATATGATCGACCAACCGGAATCCTGGACACGGGCGTTGCACCATTTGAACAACGAATTGGATCACCGCCTGGCATCCGGGACGACAGTTGAAAAGGGAACTACCGCCAGGATTTTATTCACCGGATCGCCGCCTGTTTTTCCGAATCTGAAACTGCCGATCATGATAGAAGAGACAGGCGCGGTGATTGTCGCAGATGAGGTCTGTTCGTCAAACCGGCTGCTGCATGATGTTCCGATGTATGACGAGTCCAACCTTTACGATATGATACCGGCCGTTGCGGATCGGTATCTGAAACCCTGCACCTGTCCCTGTTTTGTCCCCAACACGAATCGAAAACGCAGAATAGCTGAGATGGTCAACACATATCAAATCTCAGGTGTTGTCTATCAGGCGTTCTCAGGATGTCATCTCTATGAAATGGAGCAGAAATCCATGCAGAAACACCTGTCTGAGATGAATATTCCGATGTTGTATATCGAGACTGATTACAGTCCTGAAGATGCCGGTCAGATCTCGACCCGGGTGGAAGCATTTGTAGAATCAATCGCAGTGAAATCGAGGAGGAATTGAGACCATGGAGTACTTTGCGGGGGTTGACATTGGATCGACCAGTATCAAAATCGTCCTGATAGATGAACAGAAAACCGTTGTTGGCGATATTACGACACTCACCAACGGATCATTTCATGCCAACACGGTTTTCGCCTACCAGCAGCTCCTGATACAAACCGGTATAAAAGAACCGGCTGTCCGACGGATCGTCTCAACCGGTTATGGCAGGAAACTGTTTGGAGAAGCCAATGAAACAATCAGCGAAATTACGGCGAATGCCGCGGGAGTGAGGGCGCTTTCCGAATCTGTAGGCGAGGTCCGGACCATAATCAATATTGGCGGACAGGATCTGAAAATCATCGCGCTGGACAGTGCGGGTTATTGCCACGATTTTATCATGAATGATAAATGTGCCGCTGGAACCGGCCGGTTTCTGGAAATGGTCAGCCGGAGCCTGAATATTCCGCTGGAAGAGCTTGGAAATGTTCACCTGCAATTGAACGGGGTTCCGGTAACGATCAACAGTACCTGTACTGTTTTTGCGGAATCGGAGATCATCAGTCTGCTGGCTGCCGGACACGGGCATGCGGAAATCGTGGCCGGGATTCACTATTCGATTGCCCGAAGAATCAGCAGATTGTGTAAGCGACTGGATTCCATCGACGCCGTTCTGTTTGACGGGGGCCCGGCATTGAATCTGGGCCTTGCCGAGGCTATTAGTGATGAACTGATGTGCGATATCCGGATTCCGGATCAACCACAGATAACAACAGCTCTCGGAGCTGCCCTGATCGGGCTGGAGACAGAAACCGGAAAAAAGGAAATCAAATATGCCTGACATGATCGCGCTGTTTTCCCTGGGCGTTATAAGCGGATTTTCAGTCTGCGCTTTCGCCTGTTTTTCCTATCTGGGACCGTACCTGTTTTGCACGGGTCAGGGGTTTAAAGACGGGTTGATTGGGACATTGCTCTATCTGGGGGGAAAAACGGTGATGTATGCCGTTTTCGGGGGAGTGGCCACGTTCTCCAAATCACTTTTGTCAACAGCAATGGTATCATCAGGAAGAATCATCATGGGATCTACACTACTGCTGATTGCGCTGCTGGTGCCATTTCAGCAGCAAGGCCGCTGCGGGGCCGGCACCCGGCAGATCAGTCTACTGGGATTGGGGATTTCGACCAGTCTGATTCCCTGCCCCATCATGGCCAGCGTCCTGGTCATTGCGGCACAACAGGACGCAATCCTGAAGGGGGTATTTTGTGGATTGTCCTTCGGGTTGGGGTTGATGGTCTCTCCGCTGCTCATCGCCGGTGGCGGGATCGCTTTTGTGACCGCTGGTCTGAGAGTGGAAATCCAACATTTCATGCCGATTCTGAAAGGGGTTGCCATGTTGATCCTGGCTACATTCGGGATTCAGATCCTGGTGCAATAGTCTGGGCGACCTTGCAGCCCTGTATGCAACTATCTATCAGCGAGAAAAAAGTAAAATGAAATATCATCACCCTCAAGGAAAAAATGGAATGGATTAAAGACATCATCGATACCGGAATGATCGGCCTGTTGGTCTCAATGAGCCTCCTGGCTCTTGCCGTATCCATTGAACGCGTGTTGATATTTCGGAAAATTGATATCCATGCATTCAATGATAAAAAATCCCTGGAGCTGATATTGACACGAAAGCTTCACCTGCTGGCGACCATTGGCAGCAATGCCCCCTATATCGGCTTACTGGGTACGGTGCTTGGCATCATGCTCACCTTTTATACCATGGGTACTGAAGGTATGATGGATCCGACCCGGATCATGGTGGGGCTCGCACTGGCGATGAAAGTGACGGCAGTGGGACTGTTTGTGGCAATTCCCACCGTCGTTTTTTATAACCTTCTCCTTCGTAAGGTGAAAGTTCTCATCATGGAGTGGGAAATCGATCATGGATGAAAAAGAGTTCGATTACATGAATGTCATTCCGTTGGTGGATGTGATGCTGGTTCTGCTGACAATTGTGCTGACCACCTCGACGTTTATCGCGACCGGTGCTATCCCCATTGACCTGCCCAAGGTGACCAGTCGTCAGGCAACAGCAGAGCCGGCGCAGTTGATGATTGAAATTGATCAACAGGGCATCATCTTCTGGAAATCCAGACCGATCTCACTGCGGCAGCTGCAGACGGCTTTAAGGCAGGTCAACCCTTCGGTGCCACTGATGATCAGGGCCGATCAGACGGTTAAACTGCAAAAATTTGTGGATGTGATCGATATTATAAAACAGCTGAAATTTTGTCACGTCATGCTGCAAACCGAAGAAAAACAATGAATGAGCAATCTCTGGGCACAATATCTTCTGTTATTGTTCACAGCTTCATATTGATTCTGTTGTTTTCTTTTTCAAAGACTGCAAAGCCGTTTAAAAAACCGGTTATCGTCGATTTCAGTCTATCCCATGAACTGTTTTTATCAGAAAAGCCAAAAACCGGCAGGCGTTCGGCAGCGATTCAACCCGCACCTGCAAAGAAGACCCAATCGGAAAGAACTCATCAGTCTGTTATCAAAAAAGTACCACCCCCACGGTCAAAACGAATCACGCCGGTACCAGAAATTCCGGCTCAACCGGTGGCAAAAAAAGTTGTGGCAAAGATACCAGCCCCCGATCTGACGAAAAAGGTGATTTCCAGGACCCCGGAAAAATTGCCGGTAAAAGTCGAACAAAAAGAAATGACGGCCCCCCATGAAACCGCTCCTCAAATAATCGAAGAACCTCAACCAGCTAAAGCGGTCCAATCAACAGAGGAACCTCAACCAGTTGTATCTGCCGGGAAAGTCACAAACACACAGACTGTTGCGGTTGGCCCGGCTGAAAATGGACCCCCCGGAAGTGAGGCCCCGCTTCCTGGCTCAGACGTTCTGCTGGACGAACCATTTTATTCCAGTTACGCCTTTCAGGGGTTGGCCGATTCTTTGCCAACTGATTCAGATACCGAAGGGAACGGTGAGCAACAAGAAGAGTCATCGTCAGTCGGTGAGGCTACAGATGCCGGTACCGTGAAACCAGATCCGGAACAGTACTATCTGCAACAGCATTTTAAAACCATTCACGAAATCGTACGCAAAAGAATTCAATATCCTAAGGTTGCCAGGCGCATGGGGTGGACCGGAAAGGTTCTGGTTTCCTTCCTCGTTGATAAAAACGGGGATGTCAGTGATATTGAAATCGTCAAGAGTTCCGGCTACCCGCTGTTGGACAAAAGCGCTGTCAGTGCCATCAGACGCATCGCCTGTTTCCCAAAACCGCCCATGACGGCCAAAATCATCATCCCTATCAATTTCGAACTGAAAACGGTGTTGACCAGCTAAGGCACAGGAAGCCCCTCCCTGATATTCGGATACTGTCCCGCGATGAGCAGATCGACCCTCCGCTGGTGCGCTGATCCTAATAACCTGGCTCGGAGAAAGTCGACAAGTGACACAAAGAGGAGACCCCACACCTGCAGAAAGAAGCATGATGACCATGGTGAAAGAGACGATGATTAAGCCGGTTTCACGCTGAGGGGCCAGACTGTTCAAGCGGCATGTTTTCTGGGGGCGGTTTTAAATTCGCAAACATGGCGGCAAAATCATCCTGGGAGACGGTTGCGGGTACTTCCGGGGGTTGAAGTCGAACGCCCTTGATCAATTGAAACAGCAGTAGAGAAGAGGAGATGGCCCAGAAAAGACCACCGGTGCGCATGGCAATATCCAGGTCGAATAACACACTCACAAAGATCGTCAGCAGGGAGAGATTGAAGAGATAAAATTGCACCCGGGCTGGCAGAACCCCAATAATATCCTTCATGGATGGGGTTTTGATCCTCCCAACCAGGGAACTGAAGCGGTGCAGCCAGACCAGGAAAGGCACTATTTTATAAAGCATCCCGTTCGAAATGGCCACGGCAAACCCCAGCAGGAACACAATCCCAAAAAGATAACCAAAAGTCTCATCATACCGGAACAGGTTGACAGGCAGGAGAAAAACAGCCGGAATCAGGCTGGAAAGCCCCAGTTTCCAGAAGCGGAGGGTTGTATCCACCATTTTGCGCTGTCGCTGCCAGAGCAGTCTGACAGTCGTCCCTGTAAAAAGCAGTATTCCGACAAGGGCCGGTGTTCCAGCCCCGATCAGCCACCATCCAGTCAGCTGCATCAGAACAGCACAGCTCAGGGCGGCTATGGAAACCGTTACCAGGGCAATCACCAGATAAGCGATCCTGTCACTGAATGCTTTTGTCAGATAAAACATGGGAATGACGTGAAAGGAGACACCAAAAATCAGCAGGCAGACCCACCCCAGCAGTCCCGTGGTAATGTGCATATATTTCAGGCCTGCCCGGTCAATGGGAAAATACCACCAGTCAAAAAGCAGGCCGACCATCAACACACCTGCAACCATTGTCAGAAACAGGCAGATGACTGAAATCCGCATGGCGTAGACCACCGGCTTGTTCGCTTTGACTTTGAAAAGAGCGACCGTCAACTGGACGATAAAACCGGTCAAACCGGTCGCCAGCAGTATGACCGCAAGGGCTGTCAACGGCACATACCAGGTCAGCAGACCTGTCACGAGGCTCAGGATACCGACTACCAAGAGATGGTAGATCATCCTGGACAGCTTCATCCAGGGGACATGGCCGCCGACCAGTACCGGTACCATTTGATAAAAGGCCCCGATCATAATCAGGGTCAGCCATCCCAGGGTAATTGTATGGGTCAGCGCGACGGTATCCAGGCTCCAGGTAGTAATAAACATATTATCACCGTAGAGTGCCAGTATAAAACCGGCCAGAATGCCGAATGCCGGTCCCGTTATCAGGTAACGAAAGGGAATGTCTTCCGGTGGGGCCTGGTCCAGGCTGAGATTGCTTGTTTTCATCCCGTTTTTTGAATCAACACTTGAACCGTTCCATCTTCCAAGATCCGGGTTTCATGGCTGCATTGTCTCTCTTCCAGTTTTGGATAAAGCGGCAGCGGTTCCTTGCGATGTACCATTAAAATGGCATGGTCGCCATCCAGTGATGCAACTGCTTCCAGAACCCTTTCCATGGGCTCCGGGGGAAACAGTTCCCTGCAGTCAATCGTGATCAGCTGTCGGTCGGTTTCGAATAAACATGGGATCATGGTCTCTCTACTCATACACGATGTTACAGAACGAAAAGCTGCACGGCTTTGGCAATTTTTTCCGCATCTCGACCCAGATGCTGGTCTGACATCGGGTAGAGCATATTCTCTTCCTTGGCGTTATGCTGTTGTATCAGAATCAGCATGGTTTCCGCCTGGTTGAAGATCTGCTGATAGTCCCCTGCTTCCAGAGAGGCCTGCATCTCCTTTAAGACGCCCCGAATCTGCTGATGTTCTGTCCGCATCACCTGGGTCGGCCCACCACCGGTCATCCCGGTTTTCTGTTCAAACGCGGGAAAAAGAATCTGCTCTTCCCGCTGAAAATGGACCTCCATATTCCAGAGAAAGGCTGCCATCAGTTTTTTCCCTTTCTCCTCATCCCCTCCATTTAACTCATTTTCCGCCTTCACATAAACCGTATCGCAATGTTTATGATGGGACTCCATGAGCTGCACGAACTTTGTGAAACCCGCTCCCTTTTTTACCAGGTAACTGCTCCAGTCACCCTCGCTGACATGAATGGGAAGCCAGTCATACTGTCCCCAATGAGAATCCTGGAAGGCCTTCAGGACCGCCTGATACCCGCTGTTTCCGATTACGTGAGCCTGATCCTGGCCGCCCAGGTTCTGAAAGGCTTTTGTTAGATCGATGACGGCCTGACTATCCGGTTTGCCTGTCAAATCAACAGTTATTTCCATGATTGGTTCCTCTTCTTAATTTAATCGATTTCAAAAAAACTGCGTAAAACCAAAAAAGCTTCGGTGGTCGTTAGGCCCGTTTTTCACTAATAAAATATGTATCACCTGAAATATCAATTATTTCTATCTATAACTGGACTGTTATCCGCCTCTTTAGGTGGTTACTGCAAAATTCCAACCATTGATTGGTGCAGCAGGCTGCCGCTATATTTAAAGCATGCCGACAGGCAACGCCATTTCAGAGGGGGACAAAGCGGCCCGGTTGTAACGGGGAATTTTGAGTCGGGGGTCAGAATCTGGCGCCGTGCTGCTGTATTGGATGATCCGGTGAGATGGGGATTTTTCAGATGGGCCCTGCTTATTTGCCATATTGCCCTGCCCATTCAGATATCCAGGCAGGTAATCCCATGGCGGATGGCAAATTTGGTCAGTTCTGCAATACTGTGTATCTCCAGCTTGGACATGATGTTCAGACGATGCGACTCAACAGTTTTCGTTGCGATATTCAAATGCAGGGCGATCTCTTTTGAGGTGTGTCCCTCGGCGATCAACTGCAGCACCTCCCTTTCCTTATTGGTCAGTTGTGTGACCGCTGACGGGGTATCGCTTGCGCTGTGCAGGACGTAGTCTTCAATGATGATCCCGGTGATATCCGGGCACAGGTAGCTCTTATTGTCAGCGACGGTTTTGATGGCATCGACAATTTCGTTTTTCGAACAGTCTTTTAATAGATAACCAGACGCGCCAGCCTTCAGCATTGCCGTAACAAAGGTCTTTTCCGAGTACATTGATAGAGCGACGACGCGGATGGTTGGGAACTTTTCAACAATCCGGCGGGTTGCCTCGGTTCCGTTCATATCGGGCATATTAATATCCATGATGACCACATCGGGATGGGTTTTTTCCACCAGCTCCAGGGCATCTCTTCCGTTTGAGGCATCGCCTACGACAGCGAACCCGGGTTCCTGCGCCAGCATGGAACAAAGACCTTCGCGCATAATCTGATGGTCATCGACGATCACGATTTTGATGCTCATGAGACTCTCTTTTTTATGGTTTCGATATTTTTCAGTGGCGCCCTCATGAGCACCCGGGTGCCTTGTCCGGGAGCGGACTGTATTTCGAGAAAGCCACCCAGCAGCCGCAGTCTTTCGCTGATACTGAAAAGACCGAACTTACCGCCCTCTTCCGGGCCCATGGTTTGATCGGTGCTGTTAAAACCAATGCCATCATCCGAGACAATAATCTGTATCTCCTGGTTGACGCGGGCGACCTCGATTTTGATATGTCTGGCATGGGCGTGCTTGATGACGTTGACCAGCAGTTCTCTGATCGACCTGAAAATATGGATGCGAACATCTTCCTCCAGAAACTTTTCCTGCTCGTCATCAGAAAATTCGGTCGTGATGCCGTGAAGCGACTGCGTCTGCTCTGCCAGCCCGGCCAGGGCTGCTTCCAAACCCATCTGGTACAGGACCGGCGGGCTGAGTTGAAATGTCAACGACCGCGTCTGCTGAATGACCCGTTTGATATTCTCATGCACCATTTTCAGGTCGCTTGATATTTCAGGAATATCGATTTTCCCGGTCAACATTTCCAGTTTCAGGTTGGAAATCGCCAGCGATGCTCCTATGGAATCATGCAGATCGCCTGCAATGCGTCTTCTTTCGCGCTCTTCAGTCAACTGCACTTCAGAAGCCAGCATGCGCAGTTTTTCCTCATTCTTTCGCAGGGAATCCTCGATTCTCCTGCGTTCCTTGATTTCGGTATTTAGCTGGGTGTTTTTTTTACCCAGTTCGATATTGCGATCCTCCACCTCCTGTTTGTAGCGGTTGAAAATCCGGGCAATTCTCTTGGAAAAAAAGACCGATATAAGTATGGAAAGCATGATAAAAAATAGAAACAAGCCGGTTGCCGATTTGATTTTGGTCTGTATTTCCTTCTCCAGTTCAATCATCATCCGCTGTATGTTCAACATATCTGAATCTTCAAAATGAAACCCCATGGCAACGATCCAGTTCCATTTCGGATACAGCTTATAATAGGTGAGTTTGAGTTTCGGCGACCCTTTTGCTTTGTCAATGTCCCAGAACTCAATAAACGAACTGCCGTTTGTCTTGATCTGGCTGATAAGCCTGTCGACATACCTTGTTCCTTTGGCATCCTGAAAAAAGACGGTCAACTCCTGCCCTTCCAGCGCGGGAGTTGCAGTATGGAGCAAAACGGCCAGACTCTGTTTTCCCTTGTCTCCTTCAATCAGCTGATATACTTCAAATGGGTTCTGACTGCTGTCCCGCAGCGATTCTTCTCTGAGATCGCTCAATACTTCACTTTTTATCGATGACTCAATTTTGTGGGATCTTCCCAGGCTGCCAATAAACCACTTGAAGATATCAAAGCGTTTCAGGAACAAAATACCCGCTTTCTCAGGATTTCCCGAACGGTCTTTAAATGTGAAATAGCTTTCTCCATGGGTTTTCGCCCGTCTCATCATTTTCCGCAGAATTTCATCGGCATCGTCATTCGGATAGTCTTCGAAGATGAGGTTTTTTAACATATCCGGATCAGGACACAAAATCAATTTTTGTTCTTTTTCGCATAGGAGGTAGTACCCCTCTCCCTTGTCGTGCCGGATGGACCTGAGCGCTTCAATAACCAGTAACCGGATCTCTTTTTCGTTTTTGCTGTCCTTATAGGTGTGATAGATGATTGATGCGATATTATGAGCTGCAAATACCTGTTTTTTTAACTTTTCTTTTAATATATCCGGTATTTTGTTATCCCGATTCTCAATGTCTGCAACTTTTAGATCCACGACGTTTCTGATCTTCTCTTTTCTCAGAAAAACATAATCCTCCTCAACGTTTTTCAGTTCGGATTTGAAGACATCATTGTAACCTGAAATAAACAGGAACCCCATTCCCAGAGAGAGCAGTGCGATAATCAGCAACAGGCTGATGAGATTGAGTCGGGCGATCGTTTTTTCTTCAAGGTATTTCATCGGCAGTAACACGATGCAGCGGACCGGCAGCATTCAAGGCCCCAGGCACGCGCATTCCGGAAATTGAGTGATGATTGTCCTGCATCCTTCCTGGCTCGGGTCAATCTTAAAATAAAACCATCGATATTTTGAATCGCGAGTGATTCCATTTTCTGCCATTAATAGCTGTTTTTGACCTGCAAATCAACCGGAATCCGTTCACATGGCCATGATCCGTCACCCGCTTCGTATAAATAAGATGCCCGCCGTGTCAATTGCCCCCCTAGTTACCTGCTGTCTCAGAACACATAAGGCACCTGAAACGGATTGACACCCGTAAGTGGGGCTTTGACGTTGATCACCCGCCACAAGTAGGAAAAGATGCGGGGGTCCCGTTTTGCGCTTGCCAGTTTAATCTATTGAGTATATGGACGATTAAGTACTTTGACATGATGGCATGACTCTTTCAATAGAAAGGGGGTGACAGTATCACACCTGTCAAACCAATATACACTGACAGATTATAACAGAAGGGGAATCCGTGGAAGCACCAGATTCAAAGTTCATCCTCAAACTGAAGGATCGCAAACAGGAGTGCGGGATCGAACTGGATTCTGCCCTGGGTCACATGCAGGCGTTGTCTGTGGTGACCGAAGATATCATTGGCCATTGTGAAGACAGCGACTGTTTTCTGCATGCTGATTTTGAACCGATTCCCTCGGTGGAATCGGTCATCAGGATCATCAATCTCCTCAAGCAGATTATCTTTCCAGGCTATTTCAGCAGCGGGAAACTGAACCCGGTCAATCTCAAATACATCATGGGAGAGTCGATTTCGGTCCTGTATGAACTGTTATCCGAGCAGATTTCCAGCAGTATCCGGCATGACTGTATTCGATACGATCAGCCCTGCCAGGAATGCGCGGAAAAAGGTCAACGTTCGGCTCTGGATCTGCTTCGAACCATCCCTGCCATTCGCAGGCAATTATCGAAAGATGTTCGTGCCACGTTTGACGGTGACCCGGCGGCCAGAAGCTATGATGAGATCATTTTCAGCTACCCGGGCATCCAGGCCATCACGATTTATCGTATTGCCCATCGCCTCTTTGAACTGGGGATTCCGATCCTTCCCCGCACCATGTCTGAATATGCCCACAGCACCACCGGCATCGATATTCACCCCGGCGCCGAGATCGGTGAGCGGTTTGTGATCGATCACGGTACCGGGATCGTGATTGGCGAGACCACCGTCATCGGCAACAATGTGCGGATCTACCAGGGAGTTACCCTGGGAGCTTACTCGCTGACAGCCGATGCCGGCAGCCGCCTGAAAGGGGTTAAACGCCATCCGACCATCGAAGATGACGTCATCATTTACGCAGGGGCGACCATCCTGGGCGGGAAAACCACCATCGGAGAGCGATCGGTGATCGGCGGCAATGTCTGGCTGACCGATTCGATCCCGCCGGATACACGGGTGGTGATGAAAACCCCGGAATTGATCTATCAATAACGGCTGCCCGGGAACAGCAGCTGCCGGTTCATCTCTTCAGATGGGCTCGGGCTTGAAATCAGGGAATGATGCCATCGATATAATCCGGAACAAGTAATGAGGGAAAAAAATGTATCTCAGGGAAGATTTGTTTTATATACCTGAAGAAGAGTCAAAAGCCATTGAGATTCACCCGGCGGTCATCAGGACCGGCCGTTGACTCCCGGTGACAGTTGTGCAGTTATACCTGCGCGGGATCTCCGGAGGTAACCGGATAATAAACTCAGGTATATCAATGCTTTTGGCCCCTCTCGCTTTTTGGCATGAATTTTTCAGTTACAATGCTAACAGCAAATCGATATTAGACCCATCATTTTTCTGAGACAATCAGTCACACCCATCAACCAAGAAGAAATCAGATGGAACAAAGAACAGTATACCTGGATAACAACGCGACCACGCCGCTGCATCCGGAAGTCAAGAAAACCCTGATTGAAGCCATGGAGAACTACGGCAATCCATCGAGTCTTCATCAGTTCGGTCGATACTCCCGGGCAAAGCTGGAGGACGCCCGTGATAAGATAGCCAGTTTTATCGGGGCGGATCCCGATGAAATCGTTTTTGTGGGAAGTGGTTCAGAAGCGAATAACACCGTATTGTCAAGCCTCACCTGCCAGCCGGTGGGTCATTGCGAAATTGGCTTGCAGAACGCAGCCATCATTACCACCCGCATCGAACACCCCTGTATCCTGGAATCCGCCAATTGCCTGCGGGATCGAGGCATGGCCGTGGGATTTATCGATGTTGACCGGGAAGGAAAGGTGAACATCGAGCAGTACCAGCGGATGATCACCCCCCAGACAGGTCTGGTTTCAATCATGATGGCCAACAATGAGACCGGCACCATTCAGGATATCAAGCGGCTCTCCAGCATTGCCCATGCAAAGGGGGCGCTCTTTCATACCGACAGTGTCCAGGCGGTCGGCAAGATTCCGGTCAATGTCAGGGATCTGGATGTCGATTTCCTGTCCATGTCCGGGCACAAGATATACGGCCCCAAGGGAATCGGCGTCCTCTATATCAAAAAAGGGGTCAGCTTCTGTCCCCTGATCCGGGGAGGTCACCAGGAACAGGGACGCCGGGCCGGGACTGAAAATACAAACGGTATTATCGGTCTGGGAAAAGCCATCGAGATGCGTGAAATCGAAATGGGTTCAGAAGCGGAACGCCTGCTCGGACTGAAAACACTCTTGAAAGACGGCATCTCTGCCAATATCCCCGATATCGAATTTGTCGGTCATCAGACCGACTGTCTGCCCGGGACCCTGAACGTATCATTTGCCGGAGCGGAAGGGGAATCGATCCTGCTCTATCTGGACCTGGAAGGAATCGCCGTGTCGACCGGTTCGGCCTGCGCCTCGGGCTCACTGGATCCATCCCATGTTTTGCTGGCGATGGGCCTGGAAGCGGAAAGCGCTCATGGTTCCGTTCGTATCAGTATGGGAAGGGACACCACCCGGGAGGATATTGAATACACAGTGGCCAAATTGGAAAATGTCATCGGTCGCATCAGAGACATGTCAACAGTTTATCATGGGAGAAACTAATGCTTGCACAGGGCGGTTGGGTATATTCGGACAAGGTCAAGGACCATTTTATGAATCCCCGGAATATCCTGAAGAATACGAAAGACTTCAAGTGGGACGGAAAAGGGACCACCGGGAATATTAAATGTGGTGATGAGATGATCATCTATATCTCGGTGGATAAGGAACAGAACCGGATCATCGAATGTAAATGGCAGACATACGGCTGCGCCAGCGCGATTGCCAGTACATCCATCCTCTCGGAAATGGTCAAGGGGATGGACATGGATGTTGCCTACAAACTGTCACCCAAGGATATTGTCAAGGAACTGGGGGGTCTGCCCGACAACAAGATCCACTGCTCGGTTCTGGGGGACAAAGCCCTGCGGATGGCCATCGACAACTACTATACGAAAAACGGTATGGCAGACAAGGTGGAGACCAAGGAAGCCCTGATCATCTGCGAGTGTATGGAAGTCACCGATCACGAGATTGAAGAGGCCGTCCTGGAAGGCGCCCGCAGCTTTCAGGATCTTCAGGAGATCACAAAAATCAGCACCGGTTGCGGGGAGTGTCGACAGGATGCCACCCTGCTGCTGCAGGAATTTGTGAACAAACATTTTGGCGAATGCGGCATCTGATGACGGATCTGTCAACCAGCCGGGCGACACTTTAATACAGTTTTTTTTAGTATCTAGCAGATTGAGCAAGTAATGGTAGCAATATCCTGGGACGACTCCTATTCGGTGCATGTCGAATCGATCGATGCACAACACAAAAAGATCATGAGTCTGTTAAACGATCTGCATCGAATCTCCATCACCGACGCAGGCGATCAACAATTGGAAGCGGCCCTGACCAGTCTGCTGGAATATACAAGGGCACACTTTCACTATGAAGAGTCGTTTCTGGAGAAATTTCATTTCCCTTTTGTCAAAAGCCACCAGGAAAAGCACGCCGGTTTTTTCACAGCCATCGAAAGAATCAAAAAAGAGCTGCTCAACGGCCGGGGAAAGAATAACAAAAAGCTGATCAACTATATGGTCACCTGGCTCAAATACCATATTGTGAGTGAAGACAAACAATATGTCTGCTTCATGCTGGAGCACGGCATCAAATAAGACGCGGCTGAAAGCGCCCCCCCACCCCGGCTTTCGCCGGGAAGTCAAGACACAGCAGGTTGGATCTCCCTCTCGGATCAGATCCGGCTATTTCAGCATCGCCTGGATCTCTTTCAGCTTTTCGGGACTGCAGGTTTTAATCAGGTTTAACACGTCACTTCTCTCACCGGCAACTTCAACCGTGGTCTGAACATCCAGAATCTTGCCGATACCGGCAATCAGATTGGACGGCGTGATGGGTTTTTCGATGATATGCTCCGGAACCGGGGTGACCTCCTCGGCGTACAGTTCCTCCAGATCTTTCTTCCCCAGCTCATCCTTGGCATGCGCCGTCACAATGATCACAGGAATCTTTTTCCATTTGTCATTCTTGCGCAGCTTCCGCATCAGTTTAATCCCTGAAATTCTGGGCATCACCAGATCCAGGGTGATCAGATCAGGCGGGTTTTTTTCGATCTTCTCCAAGGCGTCAAAGCCATCGAAGGCTGTTTCCACTTGAAACCCGGCGTCTTCCAAACAGGTACTCAAGAAATCTCTCACATCCGGTTCGTCATCTACCACCAGGACTTTTTTTTCCGATGCAAGTGCCATTTGTTCTCCTTTGTTGGAAAAGTTCTACAGGGAATTCAAAACCGCGACGGTTAAGGCTGGCTGTGTCCCCTGTGTCAAATTAATCATCCACCGCCGGATGAGGGTGTCAGATTGCGGATATTGCTGCTCATCCCTTCAGGCCAGTAAATTCCTGGCAATGGCAATCAGCCCCTTCTGGTCTACGGGTTTGCTGATAAAAGCCTCGGGTGCAGGAAAAGCGGCAAACTCATTCATCACACTCTTGATTGGATCACCCACAGCCGTGATAATAATCACCGGGATATTCTGCAGGTTAATATCATGTCTCAAATAGCGATACGTTTTGATGCCCGACTGCTCAGGCATGGTGATATCCAGCGTAATCAGGTCGGGCAATTCGGATTTGGCAAGTGTCAGAGCAACGATGCCGTTTTCCGCAGTAATGGTGTCGAAGCCGTTATCTTCAAAGAGTGCAGATAGATAGGTCAATACATCCTGCTCGTCATCCACCACCAGTATCTTTTTCTTTGCACGCATCATTCAGTTGAATGGGAAAATTAAAAACGGTTACAGGGTTGAACCCGGTCACAGGTATGCGGGTGAATTGCCGTTCAAGTTGTCCCGCTCTCGTATTGATTTCAGGTGATGGGTTTTCTTCTGCATTCATGCCGGGCCAGCTCGTCTTTTGCCAACCCTCTTATTTTATAAGCCGAGTCCCGCATCATTCCAAAGACAACGCCACAACCATCATCCGGGCGGTAATGATCACCAAGATCAGCCAACTCAAGCATTTCACTGCAGAGCGCAATGACTTTTTCCAGATTCTTGTTTGCTGTTTCCGGCATTTTGCCCCTGCATGTTTCGAGCGGAAAGAACACGATGAGATGAACCATTGAATTCTATGAGACTTATTCAGAGCAACATGCATGCCAAAAAATAATATTTTTGATATTTAAAATACCTTTAATATCAGATCATTAAAAATGAATGGATCAACCAAAAAGTCCTCTGTCTCAAAGCGATAGACAAGAAATGAAGAAATATCAGGTGTGGAAAAAAAGGTCCATCTGTGATACATGTATTAAGAAAGACGCGGAGAGGACTGGTATCTGTCTCGCATTCCTAACCTGAGACCAACCTGAGACACGAGACATCCGAGACACAGCCATGTTTGGGGTGTCCCTGGATCTAAAGAGAGACACCCCGTATCACGGTCAATGATTCAAATACCGGCAGGTGGACTGGATATCTGTATCGGACCGGCACTCTGCCTGAGCGATAACCGGAATCCGGAGGCAATGACAGGCTGCTGATTGCTTACCAACAGGCTGATCCTGAGGGGGAACCAGGCAAGTGGAGGCGCGACCGTCCAGCTCTCTGGCCGAAAAATTGCAGCATTCTTTCCCTGTCACGACTGCACCGCCGCCGTGACAGACAACACCCGCGCCACCGGGTTCCGCCATGTCCAAGCACTAGAATCTAGAATAAAGAGGCGATGATGATGACTGCAGACCATATCAAGGACTGGATTGAGAAAAACCTGTTTAACACCATGCCGATGTCTGCTGCGGTTATCGATTCAGAGTTCAACCTGATTGCCGCCAATAGAGTGTTTGAAGAGAAATTTGGCGACTGGAGAAACAGGAAGTGCTATGAGGTCTATCGAAACCTGAACTCCAAATGCCCTCACTGTGCTCAACCTTCTGTTTTTGCGGATGGGAAGCCAATGGTGGTTGAAGATATCAGCAGTGGGAAAAACGGTCGAAAAACCTGTCGCATCCGGCATACCATGCCCATCCAGGATGAGCATGGTGATATCTCTTATCTGATTGAAATGACTTCAGATATGTCCGACGCGGAGCTGGTACGGCAAAAATATCGTAATCTGTTTGAGCATGTTCCCTGTGACATCATTATTATCAACCGGGATTTTCAGATTGTGGAAACTAACCAGCGGTCCAAGGAACAGTTTGGCTCAATCGAAGGGGCTTTCTGCTATGAAATTCTGAAAAACCGGAGTTCCAAATGTCTCGACTGTACTGCTCAAAACACATTTGAAAACGGACAGAGGCACTCGGGGCGGTCAACGGTCATAGAAAAAAACGGAAAAAAGGTTGAACTCCTGGTGACAACCGTGCCCTACGAGGCCAAAAACGGGAAATTCGACCTGGTCCTGGAAATGGCAGTTGACATTACCGCGACACTGGATCTGGAGGAAGAGCTGAAAATGACCAACATTACCATGCGGTCACTGATTTCTTCCTCTTTGTACGGGATCATCGCTGTGGACGAGAACGATCGAATCACAATATTCAATCAGGCAGCGGAACGGATGCTGGACATCAAGAACCGGGACAGCTTCAATAAAAAGGACCTTGACACGATCTTCCCCAGGGGATTCCTGTCATTTGTTGCTGCCAGTTCCGGACCGGTCTACCTCAATGAAACAAAGGTGTGCAACATCGAGGGGGATTCCTTTCCCGCCCGTCTGACCGGCATCAAGCTACTGGCCAACGATCAATACCGGGGCATGGCCTTCTGGATTCATGATATCCGCAGGATAAAAAAGCTGGAGGCAGAAAAGATTGAAGCCGAAAGACTGGCCGCTGTGGGAAAAACAGTCGCCGGACTGGCCCACGGGATCAAGAATGTGCTCACCGGGTTGGAAGGAGGTGAATACATGCTCAACTCCGGACTGCAGAAAGGAGATGCCAGGCGGGTGCAGAAAGGCATGGAAATGCTGAATCGGAATACCAAGCGGGTATCAACCTTTGTCAAAGAGTTTCTCAACTTTTCCAAAGGGCAGGATATCGAAACGACGTTCTGCGATCCCGTTGAGATTGCCAGAGAGGTTGTCAATACCTATTTTATAAGGATCAAACAACTGGGTATCAAGCTGGTGACCGATTTCCAAAAGAATATCGGTCCTGCGTCTCTCGACAGTGAAGGGATGCATGAAAGCCTCTCCAATCTTCTGGGAAATGCCATCGACGCCTGCCGCATCAGTGAAAATGCAAATGAGTTGACGATCATCCTGCGTGTTTACGAAAAAGATGATACCATCATATACGAAGTGATTGATAATGGCTGCGGAATGGATTACGAGGTCAAAAAAAAGGTGTTTACCACCTTTTTTACAACCAAGGGTCTGGGAGGAACCGGTCTGGGGTTGTTGATGACCAAAAAAATCATCCAGCAACATGGCGGGGAGGTGGAATTCGATTCAATCCTTGACCAGGGGACAACCTTCCGAATACGTTTACCCAGGGAACGACTGCCCCAGAAAGCCTGAGGTGAATGGATACCATGAAGCCCCACCATTGTTGGCAAAAACACACATCTCCCCTGAAAACCATCGTTTTCGGTCAGTGAAAGGAAGCCCAAATTGGAACCGTATCAATATTCCGTTCTTTTTTTAAGTGACAGCTGCATCAACCTGCATCTGATAGCGGAAACGCTGACAGCAGGTGCGAAGTTTGAGCACATCGTTTTCAAAAGCGCCTCTGTCTCACCCAGGGAGATCAGCCCGGTCGTCCGACGGGTGTTGTCTGCTGCGGGACTGAATAACAGGAAGCTGAAAAATTTATCCATCAACGACGTCAAACCCTTTGGTTTCGACCTGATTATCACCGTCGGGAACCCCATACAGATGCAGAAGATACCGCTGCCAGCGGTCCTGCCGCATTTTCACTGGGAAACCCCGGACCCGAAATCGATCGAGATGCATGACCAAAATGACCAGCCCGTAATAGAAGCCATGGACATTCTGAAAAAAAACATTGATACCCTTTTCAACTCGGATTTCCTGAACACCCTGTTCATCGCCAGACGGCATCAGCAGTTGATTCTGGATAACATGCTGGACGGGGTCATGGCCCATACTGAAAAGAGGATCGTCTTCTTTTTCAACCGGGCTGCAGAAAGGATTACAGGCCTTAAACGGGAAAGTGTCCTGGGAAAGGATTGTCATGAGGTTTTCCCCGGCCGGTTTTGCGGCGGGGCATGTGACTATTGTGATGGCACCATCATGGGCACAACCCCTGACAACAGCAGGAAGCGGGTAGAATTCAAACGGCGGGACGGACAGATCAAGATCATGGAAATGATGACCCTGCCCCTGCTGGACGAAGTGGATAAGAATATCGGGGCGCTGGTGCTGTTTAAGGATGACACCGATCTGGAAATCCTGAAAAGTCACCTGAAACATCACCATACACTGGGGCAGTTGATTACCAAAGATCCCAAAATGCTGGATGTTTTTGAACAGATCAAAGAGGTCGCCGAGATACGGGCCCCTGTCCTGATTGAGGGAGAGAGCGGGACCGGAAAGGAGCTGGTGGCCAATGCGATTCACAGCCAGAGCTCCCGGGCGAAAAAACCGTTTGTGGCTGTTAATTGTGGGGCTTTACCCGAAGGCATTCTGGAGAGTGAACTGTTCGGACATGTCAAAGGGGCATTTACCGGCGCCGTCAATGATAGAAAGGGGCGGTTTGAACTGGCTGACCAGGGCACCCTGTTTCTGGATGAAGTGGCTGAGCTGTCACCGGCCATGCAGGTCAAATTGCTCAGGGCGCTGCAGGAAAAATCATTTGAGCGGGTGGGTGGCGAAAAACCGGTTCATGTCAATATCCGGGTTATCAGTGCCACCAATCAGGATCTGAAACTGCTGATGAAGAAGAAGAAGTTCAGAAGAGACCTGTATTACCGCCTGTGCGTGGTTCCTATTTACCTGCCGCCACTGCGGGAACGACGGCTGGACATCCCGGTGCTGGTGGAACATTTTCTCGATCTGGTGGCCGCTGAGACGGAGCGGGACGTGCTGGGGTATACGAATGAAACCATCGATGCGCTGTCTGCCTATTCCTGGCCGGGAAACGTCCGCGAACTGAGAAATGCCATCGAATATGCCTATGTCAAATCCCGGGACAGTGTCATCAAAGTCGACCACCTGCCACCGGAAATCCTATCCTATCAGCGCAGGAGCAAAAAGAAGACCGGACCCCCATTGAAAATCAAAAAGGAAAAAGTGGCCCTCGCGCTTACCAAGTCAAACGGAAATCGAAAAGAGGCCGCCAATCTCCTGGGCATCGGACGGGCTACGCTGTACCGCTATCTCAGCCTTTATGGGTTACAATGAAAGGCGTGTCTCGAATTCAAAGCCCCCCTCCTTTTTCCTGATTCTGAGCGCCCCGGCTCAAATCCCGCCAACAAAGGGCTCACACCAGGACCATCGGTTGAACCGCTATGGCTAATCGCATCCCGCAGGGGGTGAGTGTCTCGTGTCTCAAGTTGGTCTCATAATAGCAACCTGAGACAGTTGACTCCACTCTTTAATTATCTGTTATATCATAATATTAATTTTTATAAAGATATTTCAGTCAGACCCGGTTTGACCTGTTTTCACATTCAGCTTGAGACATCAAGGAAAATGGCCAGTGGGTATGTTTTTAATATACTGTTATAATAGATTTTTATATTTGTGCGTATTTTTTACTTTGGCACACATCATGCTGCAAAACAGAAGCCATCGTTCTTGTCTCATATTATCCTACTCCTTTTATCACTTTGTTTCAAATGGCGAAAAAAAAGCCAACAGTAGACGGGAACATTGAAAAGGTGATAGACCTTTGCAATGAAATGATCCGGTTGGCCGATCTGGGTGATGACGCTCACCTGGATGACGACTGTTGTGTGTTTACCAGCGCGTTGCGTGATTCTGCCTATAAGATCCGCAGATTGGCAAAAAACGAACTTGTCCGGCATGAGAGCATTCGACAGTTATCATCTTAATGTGCGTTGTCTCAGTCAGGACATCAGAAAGAACCCGGTCAGCAGAAACGATTCAGATCTTCACACAGTCACTGTTTGTTTTTTAAACCCTGCTATTGTTGTCTCTCACCAGATGCTTCATTTTTCCAAGGGACCATAAAACCGAATAAAAGGGAAAGAAATCTAAAATGAAATTCAAGCATATCGTACCGGCCTTAATGGGCGTCGTTTTCATCATGTCTGCGTTAACCATCATCGCAGATCAGCAAAAAGAGACGCGTAAGAGCCGTGCTGGCATCGTGGTCATTGATTCGATGAAAGGTTTTGGAGTTCTGGAGCGGTCCGGGGTCCTGTTCCCCCATGATAAGCATACAGATGCCCTGGAAAAACAGGGAAAGGACTGTGACACCTGCCACCTGACCGATGGTGATAAACTGAGTTTAAAGTTCAAGCGAACCCAGGAGACAGATCGGGACTCCACCCTGGATATCTATCATAACGGGTGTATCTCCTGTCATGAAGAGAACGCAAAGCTGGAAATCCAAACCGGTCCGGTGGAATGTGGGACCTGCCATCAGGCGGAACCGGTGGTTGTTTCGGTCCAGCCGGTGGTCCATTTTGATGCCTCATTGCACCAGCGCCATATTGAGGCTGCCGACAACACGTGTGAAAGCTGTCATCATGGATATAACGCGGAAAAAAAAGAGATCGTTTATGTGAAGGGTGCGGAAGAGTCCTGTCGGACCTGCCACAAAGACCAGGCTCAGGGCGATGTCATTTCCTATCGGGCTGCAACCCATCAGCAATGTATCAGTTGTCATCAAAAGGATGAGAAGGAAAAAAAGAAGATCGAAAACAAGGCAGTGGCAGCCGCCAAGTGTGCGGGTTGTCATGATCAGGAACTGCTACAGCAGATTGTCAGACTCGATACCATCCCGCGCCTGGATCGCAATCAGCCTGACATTACCTTTATCAAGTCTCTGGATGACATGACCCGGCCATTGCTGGATGCCGTTGTTTTCAACCACAAACAGCATGAAGAGCGTGGTCTAACCTGCAGCACCTGCCATCACGAGACGCTGAATGCCTGTGAAAGCTGTCATACATTATCCGGATCCAAGGAGGGGCAGGGCGTGACACTGGCTCAGGCAATGCACAAGGCTGGGTCGGACAGGAGCTGCATCGGCTGTCATAATAAGGAACAACAGGCCACAGCGTGTGTTGGCTGTCACTCCCTGATGCCTGATACGGTTCATGGTGTGAAGGGACAGTCCTGTCAGACCTGCCATTCCGTCTCGATGGCCATGCTCAGGGAACACAAGGCATCCGGAAAGAAGCTTCTGGCAAAGGACTATCTGCCAGCCCCGGTCCCGGAGACCCGCGTCGATATTCAGGCCCTGCCGGAAGAGGTCCTGATCGGGCGTATATCTGAACAGTACGAAGCGGTGCACTTTCCCCATCGCGATATTGTGGCGGCGTTGATGGATAATCTAAAGGGCAGTAACCTGGCAACCAGTTTTCACCAGGGAAAAGATCTCGTCTGCCAGAGCTGCCATCACAACAGTCCGGATGTGACCAATCCGCCGCCGAGCTGCAACAGTTGCCATTCATCGTCAACAGATGCCGGGGACGGGCACATTCCCGAAATCAAAGCGGCTTATCATCGACAGTGTTTTGAATGTCATGCAGCCATGGAGATCAAGAACCCGGTTTCCACAGATTGTGTCGCCTGTCATGAAGAAAAGAAATAACCGGTGTCACGAGTGAAATCCAGGATGGATTGCATGTGACAGTCCATTCCCGATTCAACGGACCTGGAACGAACCGTTTAATCATTTTAAAGCGCTCATTGACTTATTCAAGGGTATATTATGTCAATATCGAGAAGAAGGTTTCTCAAATGGTTTGGTGCGGCAAATTTGGTGCTTCTCCCCGGCAATACGGCCATCACGTCGACCAATCACCATTTTGACGGCTATCCGGACAGCGGGGGGGTGCTGTATGACACGACTCTCTGTATCGGATGTCGCAAATGTGAAGCGGGTTGCAACGCAGTCAACGAGTTGAAGGCCCCCGAAAAGCCCTTTGACGATCTTTCGGTGCTTGATCAGAAAAGACGGACCGGTAACGAGTCATACACGGTGATGAATCGCTACCCCTCTAAGACGGACCCGACCAAACCGATCTTCAGAAAAGTGCAGTGCAATCACTGTCTTGAACCAGCCTGTGCCAATGTCTGCTTCGTCAAGGCCTTCAAGAAAGCCCCCAGTGGGGCAGTGGTATACGATGCTTCGGTTTGTGTCGGTTGTCGATATTGCATGCTGGCCTGTCCCTTCGAAATTCCCACCTATGAATACAATGAGGCCTTCAGCCCCCGGGTCCGGAAATGTACCCTCTGCCAACCGAGAATTACGGAGGGACTGCTGCCCGGCTGTGTCGATGCCTGTCCCTCGGAGGCACTGATATTCGGGAAGCGGGAAGACCTGTTAAAAATCGCCCGGGAACGAATCAAAAAACGACCTGCCCACTATGTCGACCACATATATGGGGAAAAGGAGATGGGTGGCACCAGCTGGCTCTATTTATCCGGTGTGCCGTTTCATGAAATCGGCTTCAGGGAGGATCTGGGTAACAAACCCGCCCTGGAATTTACCGCCGGCGCACTTTCAGCCGTCCCCATGGTAATCGGTCTCTGGCCGGTATTCCTGCTGGGGGCGTTGGGCATGACGCGACGAATCGACAAAACAGCCAAGGAAGAGACCGCGGCCGCAGTCCAGGTTTCGCTTGAGCAGGCGCAGACCGAAGCCGATGCCAAGTTGACCCAGGCGATGAGCAGGGCTGACCGGGCAAAACAGAAAGAGATAGAAACTGCTGTCAAAAAGGCGCTTGCCGATGCTGAACCCAAAAAAGATGAAACCCAGGAATCATAAAAACCGTTGGAGAGATACTGATGACCGATGAATTAACCGTAGCAGCGAAAAAACCCCTTTTCAGACCTGCCAACATCATTTTCAGCATCATTGTCCTGATCGGACTGGTTGCCGTCTTCATCCGGTTTACCAAAGGTCTCGGTGCCGTTACCAATCTCTCGGCGGACAACCCCTGGGGAATATGGATCTGGTTCAAGCTGGTGGCTGTTTCGCTGGCGGGAGCGGGTTATGTCACCTGCGGGGCGGCCTATGTTTTTGGTATGAAGAAATACCACACAGCGGTCAGACCGGCTGTGCTGCTGGGGCT
>Ga0180009_10000430_pt1 | contig 59231 bp, 50 predicted proteins | sample OS_PC_MetaG_FD_123537 | JGI IMG/M metagenome (GOLD analysis project Ga0180009, IMG submission 123537) | Groundwater microbial communities from the Aspo Hard Rock Laboratory (HRL) deep subsurface site, Sweden - OS_PC_MetaG | ecosystem: Environmental > Aquatic > Deep subsurface > Groundwater... | reverse complement strand
TCCCCTGAATACTTGAACGCCAAGGAGATGTTTCCGATTAAACCGCCGGGTATTGACTCATTGAGATGATGCATACAGCGGGAAAGGTTTGCGTATGGGGTCTGAATCAGGAGATGATAACATTATATGATACCATGCATCAGGATATTCTATTCTCAGTGGCCCGGATATAATCCACTTTTATGGCATCACAAACATGAGTCAAGCGTAGACCCTTTACATATGGTTTCCTCAAAAAATAGGTGTGACCCCTTTTCCACATTGAACCTGGAAGTTGGATTCTGAGAGGTCCAGCCATGATCAGTACTCATACCATAGAAAATGTAATCATGCAAGACCTGACCCCAGGCACTTTAAAAGAATCAAAAACAATCTTCCCTCTTATTTGAATTGTCCGTACATTAGTGAATAGTGCAGGTTTGACCCTCCATTCTGCTCCATTCACACGCGACTCGCTTTGCTTTCTCTGCCAGGTTGAATGGCAAAAGATTTTAAATCGTTTTTGATATAAAATTTTGCGCCAAGTTTCGTTAAAAGTGTTTCCGCATCGAAGAGAAATTTTCCCCAGTCTACGGCCTGTTCATATTCTTTCATGTGGTTCAGTTTGCCTACCTTCCAAAAGTTCACATACGGATGCGCCATACGGATTACCTCAAGCGCCTGCCCTGGTTTGATTACCGGCTCAAGGCTGACCCACGTAAAAATACCCGCCTTATGAGCGGTCTTCAAAACGGTCAGCCGCTGGTCTACGGTCGAAGCATTCGGCTCCCAATCCCTTCGTGCATCATCATCGGCAAAGCACAGCGTAAGACCTAGTTGCGTGCGGGCAAATTTCATTAGCCCCATGTCTTCCAGGATCAGATCAGCGCATCCTTTGGTCAGCACCTTATTGTTTAGCCGGTGTTTCGCCATAATTTCAAGAGCCTGACGTGTCAATCGTTCGGTTCGTTCAAGCGGCTGGTAAGGATCGCTGAGAAAACAAAAGAGTATGGACCGTGGATCGCCTCGCAAACGCTCGGCATCTTTTTCGAGAAGTCTCAAAACATCATTTCGCGGTTCAGCCTTTGCATGCCATTTTTCCCCGGTTGTCCGCATGCAAGCTGGTGCATAGCAATATTGGCAGCCATGCGTACATCCGAGATAGAGATTGCACGCAAGCTCCGAGTACTCCCTCGCCCTCCCTTTTGGTTCATAAACAACATTCATGAAAGGCCTCCTCTAATAATAACGAATTTTTTCCAATCCCGTTTTTTTCCACGCTTCATAGGAAACATGTAAATTTTGACTCGGCAATTTCTCGTCTTTGATTAATAATTTCAGAGCTTTCCTTGCATGGCTTGCAAGCATGCCATTCTGCAGGGTAAAAAGATAAACATCTTTATTTGTTTTTAATTGGCGTCCAAGCACTGCCGCCTCAAGTTCCTTCTCAAAGACCGAAATTTTGGTCGGCTTAACATATTCCGGGAACAATGATAATTGCGAAGGATCAAGCCCATCCTTGTCGATGTCGAAATTGGCATCGCCACCATGTTTCCATGCTACTTTTAAGAACTTATCGATCCCAAGAGGATGCCCCGAGCCGAAGACAAGACCATATACGTTTGCCCCCTTGCGTATTGAAAATGATCCAAGATAATACTCAAGTTCATCAGGAATCCAACGCCTGTAGGAGTCTGCCACAATCCGGTGCACATTGGTTCCGTTCATCCTTGAAAAGTCCTCGTCTGTTACGGGCACACAATCACGAATTTCCGGCACCGATCTGAAACGGTTGACCAAGGCCGAAGAAATGAAGAAAATGAAGTCCGTTTTGGGAAGTCTCACAATGGCCTGAAAGACAGGTTCTGTGATTTGTTTCACACCATTTTGATCGAGAAACAAAAGATTTGCCACTCTCCCACGCATGTAGGGTTCCCATTGCTTAAAGGCAGAATGAAAATCATTTTTCATCGTGGCGAATGCAACCTGTGGTAAAGAAATTCTTTGTTCCTCAACATACGATAATAAGTTTTTAAATTTTACCGCAGTCTTTTCATTGAAATATGCTTTGATTTTCGAGCGCTGCTTTCTAATTTGAATCATCGCATTGCGGATTTCTTCGCATGTAATGGCAGGACTTCCCGGATTGCCGTCCACATCGAACCCAGGACCGGCAAAAAAATCGAAAATCTGTATAATTTCAACAAATGACCCATTGATGAACACAGGCAGCCACTCACGCAGGTACTCCCGGTAAAGTTCAAGCTTGTCTCGTGTCCCTCCATCAAACGAATTTTTATGTAGGTTGCGTACAGGCATGACAGTGTTCCTGTTCCTGTTACTGGTATAGATCCAGATCACCCGCAGTCAAATTAATTGTTTTGTCGGTAGCCATCCTCTCTTTTTTACAATTCCCCTTTAAACGCCTTGTCGATGATGCAGGGGAGAAGGGCGTTGAGTTCAGTTTCGGTTTTGGCTTGGAGGGCTTTTATGTTGGAAACCTTTTCATGGAGACTATCAAATATCTCAATCACTCCAAACTGTTGATCAATGCTTGGCAAAGGGAATGGGATACTTTTCACATGTTGTTGGTTTAGCGTAGCCATCCCACACTGTTGTTTCAGTTGCTCTCGATAATAGCGCTTCACTGGAGTTGAATTCAAAACAATAGCCGCATATGCAGGCACTATTTTCGATTTGTCGACTCTAATCCGCATATTCTTGCTTTCAAAAGTACACATTGGGAATGCCGCTGTTATCAAGCCAGTTTTGCCCACCAGTTCAGCACTGTTGACGCGATTGAATACCAGATCACCTTCGGTACACCCGTATTTTTTTAATTCTTCGTCCGTAACTTCCAAATGCTGAATCTCTTTAGTATTCATTTCAGGGCCTTCAATATTGTACATGCGTATACAGGGAAGCCCGCTTCCCCAAAATTCGGGAGGCTTGTAAATGCCATTTGTAGCTGAATGAAGGGCATCACCAAACTTGATGACCTTGTAAGTTGAATTAAAACAGAGTTTTTCGACAACAGAGTTGCGAAGAGAACTAGACCTACCATTTAGGATCGTCCTCAACCTTTTCGCCTCCTCGATCTTGGCGGCGAGCCGCTCAATCTTCGCCACGATCCTCCGCTGTTCCGATAAGGGGGGAAGGGGGATTTTAATCGGCAACAAACGTTTTGCCTTGAGCTCAGTTTTAATTCCACCCGGGAGGTTCTCCGAAAGAATCTCCTGGAATGTATTACTCCTTAAGAGCCACCAAAAAAAATTTTTATCCGCTTTGTTCTTTTTGACTTCATAAGTCCCATAATGAATTGTAGCTGAAGCTGGTTTCTTTTCTTCGTCGGGATATATTGCTATTGCGCCTTTCGCAGCATTTATTCCGGAAAGCACCAAATCTCCTGGTCGGATAAGAATCATCTTGGTTTTAGTCTTTCCATTTATCCGAAACTCAAGCTGGCCTTTGTCAAAAGTTATTTTGGACACAATCCGAATCTCACCCGTTTCCAAAGCTAATGGGTCGGGTGTTTCTTGCCTCTCGATAAGAATTTCGCCAAGAGGAGTTAAAGGCCAGGATTCATACATCAGGACGAACCTCCCATTTCTTCTTTAATCTCCTTCATAATGTCTATAATTCGCCGCTCCTTCTCGATGATATCCGCAACCAATTGTTCGGGCGGGAGATGTTCGAGGGATTCGGCGCTTTTGGGGTTTTTAAGGTCCAGGTTGCAGGAGAGGAGGGCGCCGTTCTCGTCATACTTCAGTACATCCTCGGTTTTGGCGCGCCAGGCGTGATCGTTTTCATCCCGCTTGGCCTTTTTGAACCAGGCGATGCAGTCGGCGAATTCCTCGAACTGCATGGGCTTGGTCTTGGTGTAGTTCTTGCGGCCTTCGGGCAGGGGGATCTCATAGTACCAGATGGTGTCCGTCGGGTCGGACCGGTCGAAAAATAGCAGGTTCGTGGGGATGCTGGTGTAAGGGGCGAACACGCCGTTGGGCAGGCGGACGATGGTGTGGAGGTTGAAGTTCTTGAGCAGGTCTTCCTTTATTCTGGCGCAGACTCCGTCACCGAAGAGGGTGCCGTTGGGAACGACTACGGCGGCCCGGCCTGGTCTGCCCTGGTTCTTTTCTGGGCGTTTGAGTTTGCGCATGATGAGCTGCAAAAAGAGCAGGGCCGTTTCCGAGGTCTGCATGTCATTGGGAAAGTTGGATTTGATGCCTGCCTCTTCCTCACCGCCGAAAGGCGGGTTGGTCAGGATCACATCCACCCTGTCCCGGTCACCGATCTCCTTGACCTTAACGGCCAGGGAATTGTCATAGGTGATGTTCGGGTACTCCAGGCCGTGAAGCAGCAGGTTCATCTGGCAGAGCATGTAGGGGAGGGGTTTGGCCTCCTGTCCGAAAATGGTCCGCTCCTGCAATATGCTTCGGTCTTTGACGGTTTTGCATTGTTTTTCAAGATGGGTGTATGATTCCACGAGGAAGCCGCCCGTACCGCAGGCCGGGTCAAGGAATGTCTCTCCCAGTTGCGGGTCTGTGACCGCCACCATAAATTGGACCACGGGACGGGGGGTGTAGAACTCGCCCGAATCGCCGGCCGAGTCCCGCATTTCCCGGAGCATGGCCTCATAGAGATGGCTGAGGGTGTGGATTTCCTCGGAGGAATCAAAATGAATGCCGGTGACCTTGTTGATTACGTCCCGGAGGAGGTAGCCGTTGATCATCCGGTTCTGGACGCCACGGAACACATTGGCGATCACGTCGCGCCGGTCCCGGCCGTTGGCGGACTGAAGACCCCTTAAATAGGCCAGGAGCCCGCTCCCGCGACTTCCATCCTGCCGCACGGCTTCGTCCTGGTTCACAAAGGCGAGGAGTTCATCGCCGGTGATGCCGTCTTCCCGGGCGGCCCAGTCCCGCCAGCGATAGGGCGGGTCAATGGCCGGACGGTATTTTTTCTCGGACAGTGCCGCTTCCTGCTCCCGGATCATTTCCATGTCGTCCAGAAATTTCAGGAACATGATCCAGGTGAGCATGGGAAGCCGATCCAGATCGCCGTTCAGGCCCTTGTCTTTCCGCATGATGTCCCTGGCCGACTTGATCAGGGAACCCAGTTGCTGGGTGGTAGTTAGCTGTTGCGTCTTTTTGTTTGATTTTCTTGCCATCCTTCTCCTTTGAAGCTCAAACTCTTTTCAATCGATAGCTTTATGCCGCGTACAGTTCAGCCTGCAAATCAATAACCGCCTCGCGGAGGCTGTCGGTACTGCCGAAAAAGCCGATGATCTCGGAGACGTTTCCCCTCTCGGAAATGGGCGGAACCTTCAGCGCATCGGGAATGTTGAATTCCGTGACGCCGTGCTCTGCGTATTTATCCAGAAGGTCTTCGAGGACGGCCCTGGCTTCGGGGCCGTATCGGTCGAAGAAATCCTGTTTGTCTTTCCGCAGGCGCCGGACCCGTTCATACCGGGTGAACAGGGGGGCATTGTAGGCCAAATGGCAGAGCAGGTCAAAGGGGTCTGCATTCGGCTGCTTTGTTACCTCAGCGAGTTCGTTGAAATTGATGCCCCGACCAGCAAGCATAGCCATGATCTCGCCTCGGTCGTCCGGTCGGGCCCAATGCTCCCGCAGGAGCGCCGCCGTCGGATAAAGGGTGCGAATCACTTCGGCAGTGTAATCGGTGTACTTGACGACCCTTAACTGCTTTCCCTTTTCATCGAGCTCATAGACGAGGTGGGCGACAATTTCCACCATGCCGCCGTCTACATAAAATTTTCGCGGCTCTGCCCGCGGGGGTTCGCTGATTTCAGGGGGTACAGAATCAACTTCGATTTCATAATCTTCGATATCCTTTTCTTTTTTTTCCGGAGAAATGACTTCCTCATCGATGATTTGTCCTTCCACATCAATAGTTTCCTCGGTAATCATCTCGGGATGTCCGTCGAAATCAGTATCCGCGAAGTGGCGGGTGGCCGAGCCCGTATAATCGAGGATATTAAAGAAGTGCTTTCCATAATCATCCCTGACGCGGGTTCCCCTGCCGATGATCTGCTTGAATTCCGTGATGGCATTCACAACCCTGGCTATAGCGACGTTCTTAACCATAGGGGCATCTATTCCGGTCGTCAGAAGCTTTGATGTCGTTAGAATAACCGGCGATTCCGTTTCCAACTCCTGAAATCGGCTTAGATGGCCGCGCCCTATCGCGCCCTCATCCGATGTCACGCGGCAGACGTAATGGGGATGTTGCTTGGTAAGGTCGGCATTGAGGTTGTTCAAGGCCTTCCGCATCTCAAGGGCGTGCTCCTGGTCCACGCAAAACACCATGGTTTTTGCATACCGGTCGGTTTTTTTCAAAAAGTCGGTCAGATGCCGGGCAATGGCTTGGGTGCGGGCACGGAGGGCAATTACGCGCTCAAAGTCGCCCGTCTGGTATTCCTCATCCGGGATCTCCCGGCCGTATCTGTCCAGTTCGCCTTTGCTCGGACGCCATCCTGCGGCGTCTACATCCGTGATCACACGATGAACCCGGTAAGGCGCGAGAAAACCGTCGTCAATACCATCGCGCAGGCTGTAGATATAGATGGGATTCCCGAAGTACAGATAGGTGTCGCGGTTATCTTCCCGCAAAGGCGTGGCCGTCATACCCAACTGGTAGGCGGGCTGGAAATAATCCAGAATTTCCCGCCAGTTGCTCTCATCCCTTGCGCTGCCCCGGTGACACTCATCCACGATAATCAAATCAAAGAAGTCCGGCGCATATTCCCGGTAAAGGCCGAGGCGATGTTCGTCCTTTGCGATGGCCTGGTAGATGGCGAAATACATCTCCCGGCTTTTGACGGCCTGCCCGTTTTCAATCTTGTGCCGGGCATCGCCAAAGGGGGTGAAGGTTTTATCCTTGGGATCATCAATAAGGATATTGCGGTCGGCCAGGTACAGGATCTTTGGTCGGCGATATTCACCGGTCCGGTTCCAGCGCCTTGACCATAGCTTCCAGCAGACCTGGAAGGCGACCAGGGTCTTGCCGGTGCCGGTCGCCATGGTGATGAGAATGCGTTTTTTGCACTGGAGAATGCACTGAATCGTGCGGTTGATGGCGATTTCCTGATAATAGCGGGGGTTTCGGCCCGCTTCGATATAAAAAGGTGAAAGCAGGCACTCCGCTTGTTCTTTACTCAAGGGTTCCGCCTGCCGTAAACGGGCCCAAAGGTCTTCCGGACCGGGAAAAGCATCAAGCTCGGTTTCCGTGCCGGTTGTAAAATCAAATTCGACGATGCCCGTGCCGTTCGTCGCATAGGCGAATTTCAAGCCGAGGATCTCCGCATAATCTTTGGCCTGTTGAAGGCCCGAGGCCGGCTTCAGATAGTTCGCTTTTGCCTCCAGAACGGCTATGGGGAAATCCCGGGTATATCGGAGCAGATAATCCGCTCTCTTTTTTTTGCCGCGCCGGGGTTGCCCACCACTGACAATGATGCGGCCATCTGTGAATGTTCGCTGTTCTGTAAAGGAATGTGGTTCATCGTCCCATCCGGCAGCGATAAGTTTGGGGAGGACATACTTCCTGCACGTATCCGCCTCGGTCAGGCCATTCATAATGTGCCTCTTATTATCTGGAATTAATGATATTTTTAAGTGTTGTCATGTAGAAAATCTATGGAAATAGCGGATGTATATAAGATCATAAGTTAAACTATTTCAACAATATCTTGTCCCTAAAGCATGGGCTTTGCTCTTACTCCTGCCCTAGCCGGGTTCTCTGTTCAATCTAAGGTCAATGGCTACACCCCGCTCTCAATGTCCGCTTAAGCAGAGGTATAAGGCTCAGGACACAAGGCTCGAGAACAGAGGGCATGGAGCATTTACCTACGATATCCATCATTTTTACACTCTTCAGGCTACTTGATACGTTTTTCCAACAGGTTCAAACCCTCCCACATCTTCGGTAGTAAGTTTCTTCCTGATCTCATCAAAATGGGCCACCGTCTCTGGACGGTACAAACGTTCTCCACAATGCAGGCACACCTCGGCTTTCACTTTCAAAATGGCCGTATTTGAACCCCCTTTGAGGACTTTTTCAATTTCTTTTTCCTCAATCTCCCCACCACAGATAGGACATTTTTCAAATAATCTCATGGTTACCTCCTGATCTTACCCTCGATCCATTTTTGAGGGTCTGGACGATAGATTGTAATCAAAACACTCGATTGTGTCGCTTGGTTAAACGCCCAGACCGTATGGATGGGATCATCGCCTTTAAGTTTACTAAAAATAAGGCAGCTTGGATATGGGTTGTCGTCCGGATATTGTTCGATAATTTCCCCCAAGAATATGGTATCAAGGACCTCCATTAAAATGATTCGCTCATTAGAGGCTTCCTCGTCCGCATGATCGGTTATCCTTAGTTTTTTATCCTTGATACTCTGTATGATGGATTCAAATTTTATCATGAAAAATCAAATTAAAAAAGATCGTGATGCTGGATATGGAACATCAGGCTGCGATGGCGGCATTCATCTCTTCTATTATGATTTCCAGTTCACCACCAAAGACCTTTTTTAATTTACCACATGATCCGCCTTCTCGTGTAAAAATAGGCATGTGATCCACATCATCCTTTTCCATAATTAAGTTTTCGGTGAGGTGCCTTCTGATCAGTTCAAGCCACTTTCCCTGCTCTTCATTGAAGGCACGTTCCGTTCTGACCTTCATCATGGCCTTATTGACCTGCTTGAGTTCACCCCTCGCCTTCTGAGATAGGTTTTGGAGGTTATCTCCATAGAGGGCTGCCAGTTTTTCACCCGCTTGCATGGCAGATTCCCCCTGGAGACCGGAACGAATCAGGATGGCCAGAAGTTCCGAGGTCTTTAGAGTTGCCGGCCCCAAATGGAGGAGGCGTTCCCTCGGACGATCAACCGACGGGGAACGCTTGACGGTAGCGGTAAAAACGCGCTGATCAATCCAGCGGCCGGGATTGAACTCTTTCTTTTTCTCAGACCAGGAATAGTGAGGCTTTGATTTCAAGCCATCTTGGGTTAGGTAACCATCCCGAACCAGTTCGCCGATGACCTTGCCTATAAAGGGCTTTTGTTCCTCCCTCAAAGCCTCATAAATATCAGGCTTTTTAAAGGATTCTTTTGCCAATAGGGCATTAACTACTGACTGATATCGTGCGAAACGTTCCTCATCTGGACTTGATTTCATGTTAGCCTATTCATATCCCGCGAAATGGTGGCACATAAATAAAATGATAAGTTAAACTATTTCAACAATATCTGGTTTCTAAAGCATGGGGTCTGCTCTTGCTCTTGCCTTAGCCGGGTTCTCTGTACAGTCAAAGGGCAATGGCTATACCCCGCTCTCAATGCCCGCTTAAGCGGGAGGTATAAGGCGCAAGGCCAAAGGATTATGTGAGTACCAATTATCTGATAATGGAAACAGAAAATACAAAACCCCGTCTCTGTTGAAGCCCGGGGTTTTTAGGATTCCTGTACCATCCGCTCACCTTCTTATGATGAAAATGGATATTTGAATCGAATTTATAGTATATAAATATGGATTAGAATTTATTATTTTGTCTGATTATTTATTAAAAAAATTGCCATGAAAGTCAAGGATTATTGCGTTGCGCAATAATAGCCTGTAGCTCATAGCAGTTAGCTCGTAGGTCAAGGAGTACAAGGAGTATGGGGCAGGGATCAGGGACGAGATCGGGGAGAGGGTGAATCGGGGATAGTCATGGCCGGAAACTCTTCTATGAGATATAAAAGAACGCTTCATTTTTGTTCCTATCTGGCCTCATTCAGATGGCTGCCTCCTTCTCAAAGCGCCTGACATGAAGAATCTCATTTTCTTTTACGGGATTGATTTTCGATTCTTCCACGACCAGCACGGCAATGGTTTCACCAACAGCATTGAAAACTTCCAATGAATAGCCCGTCTCTTGGCCCGGTTTACCTTTGTGCCTTTCAACAATGGTGGCCAGATCCCCTTTATGAAGCCCATACTCAGGGAGATCCTCTGCCAACGATACACGTGTAAAAAGTTTGTATGCCATAGTTATCCCTCCTTGTCAGGGAACAGAGTAATAAACTTTGTTTGCCGTGTTGCATACTCCGCCATCCAAACAGTGATTACCCTGAGTGAAACACCATTTGGACCCAGGAGTTTACCACGGATTCTATAAAGATCGCCATAAGCGGTTTTGCGCATTAGTTCGGCCTCAATCGGCAATATCTGGGCACGAATATCTTCCAATAACCGTTGCCAGTTGTCCGATGAGTATCCAGCCCGCGCCAGGAATGCAGCTTCAATTCTCCATGTCCTTTAAAATCAATGATGACTGCAGAAGGTAGAATATTGAATTCTTAAGAAATGCCTCCTCGCCCTTATCTCTTCAGCTCCAGACTTTGCTCCGCTCCGGGCTGGTCTTACTTGTGGGGATGGTCCTCGCTGAAATCCTTCAGGGAATAAAGAGCAAAAAAGAGGCTGCCCTTGTAAAAAGGAGTATGAATTCCTTACCCTACCTTGAGATGGACAGGGAGATCTATCAAAAGGCGGGCGACCTGTCCGCTGAACTGCAAAGAAAAGGGATTACTGTTCCCTTGTCAGATCTCCTCATTGCCTCTTCGGCACTTCATTATGACTGCGAAGTTTTAGCCACCGATCCCCATTTTGATAATGTGCCTGGACTTGAACGCCATCAACCTGCTAAAACGTGACCATTTCTGATCTCTCCCTTTTTCCTGTAAAACCGGTGAACTTTTTCATTGACACTCTCATGAAGATAAGATATGAGTGCCAACTGGCCTGGAGGGCAGGCTATCCTTTTTCAGGGACACCAAGCCCGGAGGCCTTTTATCGCATATAGCAAGCACTTATAACCATCAGGTGGTATCGCCTGGATCTCCAGTTATGGGTGACCGGGACGGATGAACAATTTGATAGCTAGTGCTCATCCGAAAAGGAATTTTTTCGGATTTCGCGCTATCAGCATTCAGCATTCAGCTATCAGCAAAAACCATTAATAACAATGGGCTGCCTTACTGCTTATCGCTGACCGCTGAAACCTCCATCCAGAAATCAGAGATTTCTGGATGGATAAGAGTTATCTTATTCCGGGAAACATAAACTAGGTTGAATTTTCCAATTCATGAGGGTCCTTTGGTACTGCCGAAGGACCTTTTTTTTGGCTAAAAATTTTGAGAGCCCTCCGTTAGCTCTCAAGAACATACTTAACAGGAGGATAACATGGAAAGAAAGAAAGTAACCATCGCAGATCTGCGGCAAAAGAAACAAGAAGGGAAAAAAATCACCATGATGACGGCCTATGATTACCCCACCGGAAATCTGGTGGATCAGGCCGGGATTGATACCATTCTTGTGGGTGATTCCCTTGGCATGGTCATGCTGGGATACGATTCAACAGTCCCTGTAACCATGGACGAGATGATCCACCACTGCAAAGCGGTCAGTCGAGGGGCAAAGAGTAGCTTTATTATAGGGGATATGCCTTTTATGTCTTACCAGGTCAATGTGGAGCAGGCCGTGGAAAACGCAGGTCGATTTATTAAAGAGGCCGCATGTGACAGTGTAAAACTTGAAGGGGGGAGCCACATGGCTCACGTGGTCAAGGCTATTGTCAGGGCAGGTATACCCGTCTGTGCCCACATAGGACTCACACCCCAGACCGCAACCATGTTGAGCGGTTTCAAGGTACAGGGTAAAGATGCGGAAGGCGCAAGAGAACTTGTGGAATCGGCTAAAGACCTTGAGGAGGCAGGAGCCTTCATGATAGTTATGGAATGTATCCCGGATCTTTTGGCTGCCAGGATAACCGGTGAGTTAAAGATACCCACCATCGGCATAGGCGCCGGCAAAGACTGTGATGGTCAGGTTCTGGTCTATCACGATCTGGTGGGGCTTTTTGAGAGGTTCACACCCAAATTTGTAAAACAGTACATCCATCTATCTCCAAAGATCAAAGAGGCACTGATTCAGTTCAAGACAGAGGTTGAAGATGGGACATTCCCGGGACCCGAACACACATTCTCCATGAAGGAGGAGGAAGCAAAAAAATGAAATTCTTAGTTGTGGGTCCGGGTGCTATGGGCTGCCTTTTTGCCGCCCGTTTGAAAAAGGCGGATTATAATGTGACTCTGCTGGATTATATTCAGGAGAGAGCTGCAAAGATCAATACCCAGGGGATAATGGTTGAAGGTGTTACAGGTGAATACACTGTAAAGGTGCCCGCATTAAGCGGTGAGCTTCCCTTGGCTCCTGATCTGGTGCTCATCTGTGTCAAGTCAAACAAGACCAAAGAGGCAGGCCAGACCATTAAGCCATGGCTTACCCCAGAAACAGTGGTTGTTTCCCTCCAGAACGGGGTCGGAAACATTGAGATACTGGAGGAGATATTCGGGAGAGAAAGGGTGTTGGGCGGTGTCACCGCAGAAGGGGCCACTCTCCTTGGAACGGGGAAGATTAGACATGCCGGTCAGGGGGAAACCATCATCGGGCCCCAAAGGGGTCCCGACAGCCCGGTAGAAAAAATTATTGCCGCCTTTAACCGGGCCGGTTTTAAAACCACATCAGTGGATAATGTGAACGATCTCATCTGGGGAAAACTCATTATCAATGTAGGAATCAATGCTCTGACCGCTATAACAAGATTAAAAAACGGCCGTCTGCCCCAACTAAGTGGTACTCGCCTGATTATGGAGGAGGCCATCAAAGAGGCTGTGGCTGTAGTCCAGGCCAAAAATATTCAACTCCCTTATCCGGACCCTTTAGTCCGGGTCATGGAGGTATGTGAGGCCACCGCAGAGAACATGGCTTCCATGTTACAGGATGTCCTAAAAGAAAAAATCACCGAGATTGATTTTATAAACGGTGCCATAGTGCGAGAAGGAAGGTCAATGGGTATTCCTACCCCTGTAAACCTCACCCTTACCTCCCTGGTACAGGCTATCCAAGAGACATACCAGGAAAGAATATAAAAATTATAGGAAAAGCAGAAGAACCCTTTTTGCTATATCCACCAGATCCTCTTTCACATCAGTCGGCTGGAAACTCCTATTACAATCAGTATCCATATTGAGAGCACATAGCACTTCATGGACTACCTCTGGGAAAAATCCTCAAAATTAAGGATAATTTCTTATCACAAAACCATATCACTCCATCATTTTTGAAAAATACTATTAAATTTCATATATATTTGCCATTCATCTTGAAAGCCATATCATCTGGAGTGTGTCCATTACTTATGAATCTCTACTTTGTGAATTTTTTCTTTTGACAACCATTCTTAGATGTGGTACCGAACCACTTCGAGTTTGATTAAACCTGCTGGAGATAAATAATGTTTGAAATATTAAAACGCCAAGAGATGGCCGACGGTACTGTTGTCCTAAATGAAATCAGTGCGCCCCTCATCGCTAAAAAGGCAAAACCGGGGCAGTTTGTTATCTTAAAGGCCAACGAAACGGGGGAGCGCATTCCCCTCACCATGGCCATTACAGACCCCAAAAAAGGTACAATAACCATCATTTATCAGGTGGTTGGAAAATCCACAGCCCTATTCAAATCCCTCCAGGTGGGGGAACGGTTTCAGGATGTCATCGGTCCTTTGGGAAAACACACCCATCTTGAGAAGCTGGGAACAGTAGTCTGTGTGGGCGGTGGTACAGGTGTCGCCGTGATGCACCCCATTACAAAGGGGCTGAAGGATGTCGGGAATCGTGTAATCGCCATTATCGGTGCCAGGACCAAGGATCTCCTCATTCTGGAGGATGAGATGAAGGCCGCCTCAAATGAATTGCATGTATGTACGGATGACGGATCGTACGGCCATCACGGATTCGTGACCGATGTACTAAGAGATATCCTGAAGAAGGAAGATGTAAAACTCGTGGTCGCAATCGGGCCTGTACCGATGATGAAATTCGCCTGTCAAGTTACGGATGAATACAAGGTCAAAACCATTGTTAGTTTGAACTCAATCATGGTGGATGGGACAGGGATGTGCGGGTGTTGCCGCGTGTCTGTCGGCGGAAAAACACGGTTCGCGTGTGTCGAGGGTCCTGAATTCGATGGACACCAGGTTGACTTTGATGAGTTGATGAAGCGTCTTAATGCCTATAAAGAGGAAGAAGCCGTTGCCTATGATAAGTTTAAGTGTGACTGTCAGGCAGGTTAAAGAGATAATCCCCATGATCACGATATCGTGAATTATTCCATGTGTGAGATTTTCAGCACATATAATAGAATAAGGAATGGATGACAGTATGGAGGAAAAAACAGCGAAAAAAGATAAGATACCGCGGCAACCGATGTCGGAACAGGAAGCCGATGTCAGAAAACGGAATTTTGAAGAGGTTCCATTCGGATATACACCTGAATTGGCAATGAAAGAGGCTGAACGATGCCTTCAGTGCAAAAAGCCATCCTGTATAGATGGTTGCCCGGTTGCCGTCGATATACCGGGGTTTATAAAGCTGATAAAGGAAGGTGAATTCACGGCAAGCATCCGAAAAGTATGGGAAAGAAACAGCCTTCCGGCCGTATGTGGGAGGGTGTGCCCTCAAGAGATCCAGTGTGAGGAATTATGCATACTTGGAAAGAAGGGGGATCCTGTAGCCATCGGTAATCTGGAGCGCTTTGTGGCGGATAACGAGCGGAATCACGGTACAGGTGAACTTCCTCCAAAGGCCAGGTCCACAGGGAAAAGGGTAGCGGCGATAGGAGCCGGCCCATCCGGATTGACCGTAGCAGGGGACCTTATTCTAAAGGGTCATGACGTCACAGTATTCGAAGCCTTCCACAAGCCGGGAGGGGTTCTGGTTTACGGTATTCCTGAGTTCAGACTTCCAAAGGAGATCGTATACTCAGAAGTAAACTTTCTTGAACGGCTTGGCGTTAAACTGGAGTGCAATTATGTTATTGGAAAAACTATTTCCATAGACGAACTCTTCGATCAGGGCTTTGATGCCGTCTATATAGGGGTTGGTGCCGGTTTGCCCCGGTTTATGAACATTCCGGGAGAGAACCTTATCGGTATCTACTCGGCAAATGAATATCTCACAAGGTCTAATCTGATGAAGGCCTATCTATTTCCGGAATATGATACCCCAATCGTAAAGGGGAGAAACGTTGCGGTATTCGGCGCCGGAAACGTGGCAATGGATGCGGCAAGGACTGCCATGCGTTTGGGGGCCGAAAAGGTACGTATTGTCTATAGAAGATCTCGCGAGGAGATGCCAGCCAGGGAGGCGGAGATCCATCACGCTGAAGAAGAGGGCATTGAGTTTTACCTCCTTACTGCACCCACACGGTTCATGGGTAATGAGAAGGGCCGTGTTACCGGTATGGAATGTATTCAAATGGAATTAGGCGAACCGGACGATTCTGGAAGGCGAAGACCAATTCCTCTCGAAGGTTCCAAATTTGAATTGGAATGCGATCTGGCTGTTATCGCAGTTGGGGCAGGGGCCAATCCTATATTGACACAGTCCACCGAGGGACTGGATATTAATAAATGGGGCTATATCATGGCCGACCCTCTGACCGGCAAGACCACCAAAAAAGGCGTATGGGCCGGAGGAGATATCGTAAGTGGTCAGGCCACAGTCATTTTGGCAATGGGTGCAGGGAGATTAGCTTCGAACTCCATACACGACTATCTGACGTGGGGATGGTAATCATGTCATATATCTAAGACATCATCTACTATTCATCCCCATTAAAAGAAGAGATCTGTTTTTTATGGAAAAGTGCTGTTAAACGGTCTTATTCCTTCTGTTGTTTCCGATAAAGGACTACATGCCTGTAATCCACCATAACCTCAAAAGAGGTACGTAGAGCGTCCACGTAAGGACTCCATGGTGCTTTCTCATCATTGATCGTCTCAATGACAATTCGACGCAAAGGCTTAAATTGTCTCGTAAGAAGATGTCGCAAAGGCCCCATGTACTCCGGCAGGTGAGTATCATCAGGTGGCACCAGAAACGTGAGCGCCTTACCGTTCCCGTTGGATATGAGAACCAACCGCTTACCATGGTAGACTTGGTGCGTCCCAGGAACCCGTCTGGGAAGGATTCCCTTCATGAAATCCAGAGGAATACCGCACAGGGAAACCGTATCAGTGGCATTGATCCACCAGACCCTTTCTTCTGGCAGTTTCCTTTGGAGCACACGAAATGCTCGTTGCGAGATGAATTGAGAACCGGGGATGCCGTGGAAGAAGTACCCCGACAGAACTTCACCGCTGAGTTCCATCAGCCTCAATGCCCTGAAAAGATTTCCCCAGCTAAACACGGGTAATTCCTTAGCCAGTAACTCGCGAAAAAGAATACCGTATCGGTCCAATAGCAACCGAACACGATCCTTGTTTCGTTCCTCCTTCTCGATAAGATCATCTGAAAATTCCGGCCAGGCAATCCGAAACCAATTGCCGGGATAAGGCAAGGCGTTTTTCCATCGGAAAAAACCGGAGCGACTCCCTGAACGACGAAATCTGGTTCCTCTCATGTGCTGTGTGTTCGCCACAGCTGGAACCTTAAATCGGTTCTCCATGCCACGACGCAGACACGCAAACGTGTCATTGGTTAAGCGCCCCTCCCACACGCCATCCCATAAACGATCTGCCAATTCAGCCGGTCTGCACCTGGAAAGACGCAAAAGTGTGGAAAAATCATACCGGCCCATGGCATCCGGGAATAAGGAGTCGAGTTCCCCTTTATGGGGCTCTGACATATCATGTCCAGTCAAAGACTCATCATCTGAATCTTCATCCAATCTCCTCATATCATCCGTTTCTCTCTTCATCAGGTCCAGATCTGATTCGAAACAGAAAGAGATCCGACGATTTTTACTGCCGATCCATCGTAATTCGCTCTCCTGGAGCAGGGTGTCCAGCGTGGCCGCATCATAACCGGGTAGGCGGGCAGGAAAAACCTCTGATTCCCACATCTCAGCCGGCATGGGATAACAGAGGATCTGTTCCATAGATCTGTATAGCCCTTCCATGCTGTCGTCCGGTTTTACGATCCCCTGGTACGCCGCCAGAAACAGTGGCAGCCAATCAATCTCCAGAGGTTGAAAAGATGGTGCAGCTTCTGCCCGGGATAACCGTAAAAGGTGTCCAAAATTTTCACTATCACAGATATCTTCATCGTCACCATCCGTTATCAGTTGCCCCTCTATCATTCTCCCAGAATCAAGAAGAACTTCAATGGCCAAACCCAGGCGATGACGATCAATGCCTAAAATGTTTCCGATTTTTTCTGTTGAAACGGGACCATAAAACTGTAACCACTCACCAAGCAACGAGGTTAAGCGTTCATCAGGATCTTCTTCAGGCTCCGATGCCTCTTCCACCTTCAGGCTTGGGACTATATTGGCCGGAGTTAGAGATTCCAGTTTGATCTCTTCAGGACTCCCGTAACAGGCACGAATAATATTGGGTAGCCGTTCAAGGGCGACTATCAGACAATCACTGGCCTTGGCAGGTCTTATTCGAACAAGCTTTTCTCCAACGGACTCCAGCGATGTTTTGGAGTCTATTCCGTGATCCCGCTCCATGGCCTTCAAAAGCAGCTCCCATTCGGAGTTGGGAATGAGAACCCGCTCTTTGACCCAGTCCATGAGATCCCTGGTGGAGGAGGGGGCATACCCTGGACTCAATCTTTGACGTTTCCATTCAAATTGCTTCAAGATGGATGGTGGAATAGCTGGTCGAAGATCCGGCATATATGTGACATCCCGTATCAGATCCTCTCTGAGTCTCGAAGTCTCTCGAGAAGCCGGTTCATCCCCCCTGTACATGTACTCATTGATCTGCCTCCAAGATATGGACTGTGCCATTGGACTCGGAAAGCTGTTCCTCACCTCCGACCAGGTGATAGATCCCGATTCAAGTTCCCTTAGTACCTGCCGGAGACCTTCTAGGTCAAACTCATCCTGTAAACAGGTCCTCCAGGCCTCAAGGAGGATGGGGAAATCATCGTACCTGTGAACAGCGTCTAATAGTTTCTGGGATCGCAGCCGGCTCATCCACAGGGGCATACGTTCACTGATCTTATGCCGGGCAAGGAGCAGCGCCCTACCGGCACACTCCCTGAATCGTGCTCCAAAATAACCCGACCCTTCCAATCTTTTTCGAAGTAATTCATCGACTATATTACTCGTTACCAGAGATAGGATCTCGTTCCCATCCACATCGTGAGGTAACAGAAGAACCATGCAGTCATTACCCACATAGACCTCAAGTCCATGTCCGAATCTCTCCTCCCAGGCGGCATCCAGGGCCATGGCAAAAGGGCGATTTACTCTGCCACCCCACAGGGTATGGAGGATCGCCTGATTACCCGGAGTAGAACCGGGACCCGCATTGACAAATTCAATCAGGAGATGATGCCTGTGGGGTAGATCTGCGTTGGTCTTCTCCTTTTGCCTTTTCAGAAATGTAATGAGTTGATCTGCCGAGGTTCTATCCATACAGTAACTGCGCTCAAGGAATTTGCTAAAGTCAGGGTCCCCTATCTTATCATTGGCTTCCTCCAAGAAATGGGCTATTCGCATGGAAAAGTGAAAATCCCGATTCATTCCCTCACCTTTCCAGAAAGGAGCTGACAAAGCCTTGGGATGTCTTTGAACCACAAACACATCATTGTGTGTTATTCGTTTGATCCGCCAGTTCTGTGTTCCAAAAGTAAATGTCTGGCCAACAGATGCCTCCCATACGAACTCTTCATCAAGCTCCCCAATTCGGGCATTGGTCTCATCATGACGGAGATGATAATACCCGCGGTCCGGGATCGTGCCCCCGGACATATACAGGGCCAAGATGGCGCCTCGTCTCGCAACCACAGTATTGTCTAACCGATCAATGGAGATTCGAGGCTTCAATTCCCTTATCCGGCTGTCCGCATAACGGCCGCCCAACATATTGAGCACCAAATGGAACTGTTCATGGCTCAGGTCACGGTAGGGATAGCTTGTCTTTATTTGGTTATAGAGTTCATCCATATCCCATATCTCGACACCCACCATGGACACAATCACTTGGGCCAGGACATCTAGAGGGCAATGAACCGGCTCAACAGCTTCCAGATCTTGGTTAAGGATGCCTGATGCCAGTACTGCCGCCTCTATAAAATCATAGGAGAAGGTCGGGAAAAGGGTGCCGCGACTCACCTGACCCACCAGATGCCCTGCTCGACCGACACGCTGAACGGCAGAAGAGCAAATTCTGCCACTGTCTCGAGGGGCCTGATGGTTGCTGACAGGGCAATCCTCTGAAACTCACCTGACAGGGGCACTAGAATGTCAACGGCAGTGATGAGATGCGTGCCTCTCTTATTTCCAATCACCCCATGGATCTCATCGAGGATCACCGTTGAAATACCCTGTAGAACGGTTCTTCCCCCATTAGAGCTCAAGAGGAGATTCAGGCTCTCAGGGGTTGTAATAAGGATTTCCGGTGGATGGCGCAGCATGACCCGTCTGTCTGACTGCGGGGTATCTCCACTGCGTGTCCTTACCCGGATAGGAGGGAAAGGGATTCGGTTTTGCTCGAACACCTCTTTCAGATCATTAAGGGGACCCATCAGGTTTCGGTAGATATCGTTGTTTAAGGCTTTGAGCTGGTTGATGGCCCAGAGAAATGCCGTTAACGTCTTGCCGCTCCCGGTAGGGGCGGTTATGAGGACATGTTCTCCTGACGCGATCTTTGGCCAACCCTGCTCCTGCACATCCGTAGGCAGCCCATACCGTTCCGTAAACCATTGGGCAATGAGGGGATGAAAGAGAGGTAAAGCGTTCATATCTTAATCATTTACTAAAACGGTATCGTTCTGAAGGGATCGGGAAACCAGATTATGCTCCGTATCTCTATATCAATATCATATCATAGTTTCAACCTGAACCAGAACTATCTGAAAAACTAGCAGTATTAAATCATGAGACGGCGGCAACAAATCTGGTTGACACCCCTTCACCACCCACGCTATAAAATCAGTATGGATGGGCCTGAGCACAACCTATGGGGAATTTACGCCACCAAAACGGGTTTATCATTTTTCAAAGACCCGGGAACGAAAAGGAATTTTAGCAAATGACTACTCCAATTTATGAAATATATGCCCTTAAGTATGCCGGACCTTTCCCCAGACCCGCTTCAATGGTTAACTGGTTCCAGGATATGGATAAATATATCCAGATCAACTATTATATTTTTGTCATTCGCGGAGGGGATGAGATAGTTTTAGTAGACTGCGGCTGTAGGCCGAAACTAGCTGAGGAGCGCGATTTGGCCGGGTACGTCAATCCCGTTGATGTCTTGAAAAGGATCGACATCAATGCTAATGAAATAAGACATCTTATCGCCACCCATATCCACTTTGACCATATCGGCGGAGTGGATTTATTCCCCAATGCGACGATTTATCTCCAGAAAAGAGAATTTGAATTCTGGATAAAAGACCCAATGGCTAAAAGGGCCCCTTTCCTTCATGTGACAGATCCAGTTGCCAATGATTACCTGGAAAGGCTAGAAGGGGAAAAAAGACTCCGGCTCATCCAGGAGGATGAAGAAATCCTGCCCGGGATCGAACTGCTTCTATGTCCGGGGCATACCGTTGGGCTCCAAACGGTAGCTGTAAACACAGAAGAGGGGAAGGCTATTATTGGCTCCGATGCAGCCCATACATTTTCAAGCTATCGTACGGACATTCCAAGTGCAATCATCACGGATATGATCGCATGGATGAAGAGTTATGACAAAATTCGAGCCAAGGCTTCATCCATAGACCTGATCTTTCCGGGGCATGATCTTGCACTTTTGGACAATTACCCCAACGTGGCAGAAGATGTTTCAAGATTGGTGTAAAAACCCGTTCCCCCCGCCTTCGCGGGGGTTCTCTTGACGCCAAGAGCGCTAAGTAATTTTGTTTATAGTATTTTCCCCGTTCTGCGACTCTGCGGTGAAATCGTTTTTGGACAAGATTAATACCTCAATTGAGCGAAAAATGCTCAATTGGTCATTATCAGTTACTCGTTAATAGTTATTTGTGTTGACATAAACCAATATTCCATATCTCTTAAATAAGTGAGATATAATTTCCATTATTATTTTTCCAAAACGATTAACAGATAACCAATAACGGATAACACTCGATCGAATCTTGACTCGATTGAGGTAATACTTGAGGTGGTTTTTAGAACAATGAATTCAGAGATGATACAATATACTCAACCGACACCGATAATCGATTACGATAATTCTTCGGTTTTGGCATTCGCCAAAGAAAACGCAGGTGGTTCCACCGACCAGAGGGAACAGTCCATTAGTCTTTATTACGCTGTTCGAGATGGTATTCGCTATGATCCCTATAATATTGATTTGTCGGTTGAAGGACTTCAGGCTAGTACAACCTTGAAGAATGGTCGGGGTTGGTGCGTACCCAAAGCAATTCTCCTTGCTGGCTGCTGTCGGGTTCTTGGAATTCCGGCTCGATTGGGTTTTGCTGATGTACGGAACCATTTATCGACTAAGCGTATGCGCGAGCAAATGAAAACTGACGTCTTTCGCTGGCATGGATACACTTCTATCTACATAAATGGAGTTTGGATCAAAGCAACACCTGCTTTTAACATTGAGCTTTGTGAGAAGTTCAAGTTAAAAGCACTTGATTTTGACGGCCGTAATGACTCGATTTACCACCCATTCGACCTTGCCGGGAATAGACACATGGAGTACTTAAAGTTTCGCGGGGAATATCCGGATGTTCCCATAGATAAGATAGAGGAGACATTTAAAGGTGAGTTCTCATCAGATTTATCTTTGAAAGATGCTGACTTCGATCATGATGTAGAGCAAGAAACACTCGACGATTGAAGCCAGAAATTAATAGACACCCAACAACAGGGTGGTGCAAACCGAGTTTGACTCGAAGACTCACTAATTCAGATGAACTTGATCGTCATTCTGAAGTTGCGATTACTGAGCCTGCGAAAGGCAACCGAAAGTTATATTTTCTAGTGTCCATATTTGATTCAACCATCGTTCTTTGCTACCGATTCGAGGGAAGACGGATAAAACCCTATACGTTGGGCGAATCAAGAGGTTTTTAGATTAGCACTATGGGAAAAGCAAAGGAAAATCATAAAGTTGCGCTTTGTGTAGAGAACAGGGACTGTGAGGATTTAGAAAAGCGAAAGATTTATCAAATCTTACCGGATGACGAGTCTGAAAAAGAGGGATATCTAAGAGTCGTCGACGAATCCGGTGAAGATTATCTATATCCTCAGTCCTATTTCATCCTTGTTCACCTACCCCGCGAAGCGCAAGAAGCTCTGCAAGTATCAAAATAATCTATCTAAAACGCCCAAAATGTCAATGCAGCGGATGCGATAAACCGCACTGCTGATTTCCGGCGTTATATTGGATTAACAGTATGCTTTGAATATTTACATCTGAAGGCCGAAAAACTTTCCATTAGCAAACTTAATCTTCAATGATTTTGATAATTTACAACTTATATAAGGCTAGAAAACATTAGCCAGAGGGTGCTAAAAAGACATACAATATATAGGAATCGGACCTTAATTTTGTTTACCTTTATTTTGGAAGCCATGAGAAGTCCCTCATTTATTATGTGATTTGTTTGGGTTTAATAGTCCAGGAGGGACTTTCCTAAAACTAAAAATCTATCATAGTGTCTATCATACATATCATAATCATCTCATGGCATGTTCTCGTCGAAATATCCCCCTTCCTGCATTCATATCTGTAGATCTACCCAGGTCTTTTGTTTACCATTCACATGAGCGGCACCGGGAATTTTACAGTGATCGATTGGACACCTCTGAGCTTTACAATCTTTGGAGAAATATCTATAAATGGATCCTAAGACACAATCAAAAAACCATTGGAGGGACAACGATGAATGTATTAGTTGAGCAGAGCGGTCCGGTTACAACGGTGATCATTAACCGTCCTAAGCGACGAAACGCGGTGAATGAAGAGACAGCCAGCGAACTTCTGGAGGCCTTTGAGGTTTTTGAACAGGACGAAGAGTCGGCCGTGGCGGTACTTGCCGGAGCCGGTGGATGTTTTTGCTCGGGTTGGGATCTCAAGGAGTTCGAAACTGAAGGCTTCGCGGAGAGGTACGATCCCGAAGGTGATGGCGCCCTCCGCGTATCGCGCCGCCTCTTAAACAAGCCGGTGATCGCTGCCGTGGACGGATACGCCGTGGCGGGCGGTCTTGAACTGGCCCTGTGGTGTGACCTTCGGGTTATGGAGGCTGATGCCATATTCGGTGTCTTCTGCAGGCGCTGGGGTGTGCCGCTTACCGATGGGGGCACCGTGCGCTTGCCCAGACTAATTGGAGCGAGTCACGCGCTCGACATGATCCTGACGGGTCGCCCGGTGGGCGCTGATGAGGCGCTGACGTGGGGTTTGGCCAACCGTGTCGTTCCGCACGGCCAGGCGCTCGCAGAAGCCCAGAGCCTCGCGGCCGAAATCGCACGGTTCCCACAGTTGTGCATGCGCGCGGACAGGATGTCGTGCCACCTTCAGTGGGGTCTGGATCTGGCTAAGGCGCTGCGCAACGAGGCGATTGGAGGAGATCGACCGCTTCGTGAGGAAGCACGCGGGGGCGCAAACCGCTTCGCGGAAGGACTCGGGCGCAAGGGTTCATTTGAGAGCTTTTAAAGGGCGCGAGGCCAGAGCTTAACGTGGAGGGATCCAGGCCGGATTCACCAATGCCTTTTGTTGGCAAGTGCTTTTCCGGAATGAGTTTTCAGTCTGACCAGAATCTCCAATAATATCAATTACTAAAGACAACCACATAAAAATATCAAGAAAACCAGAGCCCTTTTTTTATAGAGTGGTTTGTGGTTTTTTTGTCTTCTTTTGGCATTGTGGTAGCAAAATAGTAGCATCCATACCAGCCGATTCTTGTTCTCAGAAATGAGCATCAGGGAAGGCTATGACTGCCATCGGTTCATGATGTATTGACTTATCCCAAGTCTTATTAGTTTATTATCCTGGGATTTTCAAAGATAACCGAAACGGACCAACTTCTTTATGGTTAAAAAATTGATTAGAAAGGGGAGACAGTGGAGTACGATACCATAATAGTTGAAAAATCTGATAAAGTCGGGAAAATCGTTTTGAACCGTCCTGAAGTATTAAATGCGATGACCACCAAGCTCGTTGATGAGTTGACTAAAGCAGTGAAAGACTTGGCTGGAGACTCGGAGGTGAGGGTGGTGGTGCTTACCGGAGCAGGTAGGGCCTTCAGTTCAGGTGCTGATCTCAAGGAGGGTTTTTCAGGAACCCGCAACGAGCCCGGAAGTGGGGCTGAGGAAATCCGTCAGGAACTTCAGACCGCCCAAGTCATCTCGTATACGCTGCATAGCATGGAGAAGCCTACAATTGCTCTTGTAAACGGTGTCGCTGCAGGTGGAGGTATGGACTGGGCTCTTTCCTGCGACATGAGGATTGGATGCGAGCGTACCCGCTTTATGTCTGCCTACATCCGAATCGGAGCCTTTTCCGGGTTGGGGGGCACATGGCTTTTGCCCCGTTTGGTGGGTATACCAAAAGCGGCTGAATTGCTTTTTACCGGGGATTTTCTGGATGCAGAGGAGGCCTACCGTCTGGGATTGCTCAATAAGCTGGTGCCGTCTGAAAAGCTACAAGAGGAAGGAATGGCTCTGGCCAGAAAGATTGCCTTGGGTCCACCCATAGCCATAAAGCTAACCAAGATGTTGATTTACAAAGGTTTGCATATGGAGTTCCAAACGGCCCTCCAGATGGCGGCTGCCTGTGAGACCATTACGTTGACTTCAGAAGATCGAAATGAAGGAGTAAAAGCCTTCTTGGAAAAGCGCCCCCCTCAATTCAAAGGCAGATAACCTTATATAATTATTGCAATCTTTGGTCTTTGGTCTGGATGCTCTGCCAGAATGCAGCAGGCTTCCTGTTGTAAGGTATACACCAGAGACTTTGCATAATGAGTTGGCACATAATTTCAATTTGATAGAAGCTTTCGAAGAAGACCATATGACGCCCTCAGGTGTATAACAGGATTTCATCTATTGACTATTCATCAAGCGAGAATAATGTAAAAGATGCTGCTATGACACACGAAACCCTGCAGCCCGAAAAAGTTTCCATTACCAAACGAAACATGCAATAATTCTAACCCAGTAGCCAGTTAAATGATGTGGCAAGTAATATTTACTCTTATCATTGGGGAATTTATAAACAGTTATCTAAATTTGTGCTATATTCTTAGGACAATCTTTCTGTATATCATTCAAATTGTGAAGATCTACAGATCTATATAATAACTTGTTATGTTTTCAAGTGAGACTCACAAAATTGCAACCGATAGCCCCAGACAAAATTCGATTTATTAAGCTCGGAGAGGGTGGAGAGTGGGAGCAATCATGCATCCAAGAAAACACAATTCGGCTTGGTTATCACAGCCCGCATCACCAAGACTCTTTGGATGGAAATTGGAATGCAGTTCGGCAATACTGGCTAAAAGTTCGTAACGGCAGTGAAGGTGCCGCAACGCGAGATCTAAACCAAATACGCGACTTTTACGAACTCCAAGAAAGCGATGTCTGGATAACCTTTTACAAGAAAAAACTATACTGGTGCCGCGCTTCCAGCGAAGTCACAGAACTTGACGACAAGAGCCGAATTAGAAATATTATTGGTGGCTGGTCGTCAACCGATATAAATGGAAAAACACTGAGAATTGAAAACATCGATGGAAGGGTAACAAAAGTCCAAGGTTTTCGCGGAACCATTTGTTCCATTGATTTGCAGGACTATCTTGTTAGAAAAATAAACGGGCAATCTATAGCTGAGGTTGAGGGAGCAAAATCCGCGCTTGAGAATCTAAAAATCGCCGTCGAAGAACTAATCAAAGGGTTGTGGTGGCATGATTTCGAGTTATTAATTGATCTGGTGTTTTCAAAGGCTGGCTGGCAAAGATTTTCAGTTTTGGGAAAAACAGAAAAAGACATTGACCTTGATGTTTACTCGCCCGCCACTCAAAAGCGAGCATTCGTGCAAGTAAAGTCATCAACCACCCGCGCCGAGGTCGAGGCTTATATTGGTACCTTTAGCGATTACCAACAGTTTGATGAAATGTACCTTGTTTATCACACTTGCCGCGAAGATTTATCCGACATGGAAAAGGTTCACCCAAATATTCACATTTGGGACCTAAAGAGAATCGCAGAGCTTGTTGTTAATGCAGGCTTGGTGGAATGGTTGATAAACAAGAGAACATAACGAAGGGCTGGAGTCGGACGCAAAACCACGCGGGTGTGAACGCAGAGGTACTATCCAAAAGTCAGTAGCCGCGTGGTTTTGCGCCCCTCAGCCCCGGTGTTAGCTGTCGATAACTCTGAGGAGTGAACATGAACGGAAGGCGTAATTCGATCTTCTTCTTGAACGGTAAACAGGATCACTGGGCTATTGGGCGAAAGAACGCGCTCTGGGGTCTCCCTATAAGAGGGCACAACTGGTCTGCCGCAAGAGCCCGCCTTCAAGAGCTCGGATTCATCGCTGGCTCTGAAGTTCTGGCGATCACAGGCCCCTATGCCCACTTCAGAGCGGTCATTGGAAGTGATCGTGGTGTCTATTATGATGATATCTCTGAACCCTTCGGTCTTGGACCGGGGAACGAGGTGTATCCGGTCAGGATTGAACTTACAAATATCCAGGACATCAAACAAGACTGGTTCGACGGCCCCAGAGGTTACTTTTGGCGCCAGCCATTACAGGACGTATATTTTTCGATGAAAAGTCTCTATCTCCTCCCATCACAGAACATTGGACATTCCCATGTCAACAAGAGCGTTGTTTTTGAAACTGCAAGGCCCAATTTCGGTGGAGCCCCTCCCAAATCGGTGCCGGACTTCATCTCCCTTGAGGAAGATACGGCACTTGCATTTTCCAAACTCGGTTTCCGTATTGAGCAATTGGGGCACAAGAAACCTTTGGAGCGCGTTCCTGACGGTATCGGTCTATTGCCACGATCGCTTATCATGTACGCAAAGACCTTGGGGGCTAATCCCTATTTCATTGTCTGGGACTGTAAGTACAACTGTGGCCCAAACGGCCTTAAGGCAGAGGACGAACGCGCCATCAAGGAGTACATCGAATCCTACGCTCCAACAAGAAAGGCCGATGCAGAAACCGGTGAGTTCTGGTTTCTGATAGTAGCACGCGATAAGGCTGTTGCAGACAAAGTCCACTACGGAGTTTCTCAATGGGCATGGCTTGGTGAATGCCAGCAGTTCGGGCTACGTGGGCTTCGGGTTATATCTTTGACCACCTTACAGCGCTTAGCCAAGGACACGGTTGAACACCGGCGAGCAGGGGGTGACTCAGATGCTTTCCTTGTGAGTCTGCTACCGCGCGAACTTGCCAAACCTTATATTGGCTAGGGCAACAGCTAACAAGCGGCTGCACGAGGGCCGCTCGTAACCTCGCGGCCTGTGAGCCGCAGCGTTATATTATCAACTAAAGACTACTGCTATTAATCTTGATTCTATATCAAATCAGTAGAATAGAAGATTACCAGATCAAATCTATTATCCCGATCACCAAAGAATAGTTATCCATTGATTCAAAAGTCTTAAACATCTCGAAAGTAACAATACTGCTTTTATAATCATCCCCCACAAAATTCTCACTATTGCTTTCCATTACCAAAACAAATCAAAGACTTTCCGAGCTTTAGAAAATTAGGTTTCGTCATCTAATCATTCTCTGTTCCCACCATACACAGAATAACATAAGCTGAAAATTAGTGTTTTGGTGAAAAACATTGACACATTGGCACAAAGATTTTAATTCAAATGGTTAAATAAGCCGTATTATCTTCAGCCTTTTCTGCATCTTTATTCGGGAGTTGATCTGCAATTGAGTAACGAAACTGTGGTTACCAAACGAGTTTTCTCCGGACAAAACCTGTTCCTATTAATGTCTCTGGCGTTAGGACATACCCTTATGCACTGTTTTCAACAGGGGTGGTACATCGTCCTTCCATCGGTCAAGGAAACCTTCGGCCTCAGCGACGTTCAGTACGGTGGCATAGAAAGCATCCGTTCAGCCTCCAGCACCGCCGTGCAGATCCCATCCGGAGCAGTCAGCGACATGCTTCGCAAACAGTGGCTCATAATAGTCGTATCCGCACTATTCGGTGTCGGTCTTGCGTATATGGTACTTGGACTGGCCCAAAATTATGGGACAGTCCTTTTTGCGGCGATTCTCATTGGCTTCAGTATCGCTTTGTATCACCCTCCAGCCCTGTCGGTCTTGTCAGCCCGTCTCCCAGAACGCCGGGGATTGACTCTTTCCATACACGGCATGGGAGGCAATCTGGGCAATGCAGTGGGCCCTGCCATGATGGGGCTGATCATCGGAGCAGTGGCCTGGCAGAGGGCAAGCTGGATCATGGCTATACCTATGATGTCGTTCGCCATTTTCTTATGGAGGTTGTTAAGTAACGTCCCGGGACGGGAAGGGGAGGGAGTCACCGGCAAACAATATTTTTCCACCTTCCTAGGTTTACTCAAAAACAGGATCATCCTGGGTTTAATCATCTCCGGCGGCATAAGGACGATGAGTACCGTAAGCGTCTTCGCCTTTTTTTCCCTCTATTGCCGGGAGGACTTGGGCTTTGGTCCAGTCAAAGCGGGATTCTACTTTACAACGATGATGGCGTCCGGTATCGCTTCACAGCCTTTGCTGGGCTATCTGTCCGATAGATTCGGCCGCAAGATTGTGTTGATCCCGTCGCTGGTGTTGATGGGCCTCTTTGAGATTATCTTGGTATGGTCCGGTTCGGGCATCGGTCTGGTCTTGGTAGCGTTATGCATCGGGTTGTTTATTTATGCCCTTGGTGCTGTCATGCAGGCTGCAGTTATGGATGTGGCGCCGGAGGAGGCTGGTGCTACCATTATCTCAATCCTGTTCGGCTGCTCCGCTCTTTTTACTATCCCGTCACCCACCATAGCCGGGTGGCTGTCCGATACCTACGGCACGCCTTCCGTGTTCCTTTATAGCGGAGGGTTGGTTCTACTCTCAGCCCTTCTACTGATATTCCTACCCATAGACCAAAAGAAGACCGCCCGAGATACGAAAGGTACGAATACGGCGATAGTAAAATAGACACGAGCTACAAGTGTTTGATTTTCACCGCAAAGTCGCCAAGATCGCAGAGATAGATGTCTCTTTTTGATTTGCCCTGAGAGGGGGCAAATCAAAAAACATCTTACTTTTGTTATTGACACACAATGGTAACTTTTCTTATTGTTCGGTAAAAAAGAGATTTTATCACCATTCATCCTATGACAAACCAATGAAAAGTGAAAATTTTTTCAAACAAGTAAAAAGGAGTTACTATGTCACGATTATTTGAGCCTTATGACTTCTGTGGAATTGAATTGAAGAACAGATTCGTTCGCTCGGCAACGATGGAAAATATGATTACACCCGAAAGGCTGCCATCTGAGCGTTTATTCAATCTCTATGAAGATTTAGCCCGCGGTGCCGTAGGGTTGATAATTACCAGTTCTACCCGGCCGGACCGAACCTGGCAATGGGTACCGGAAAGCAAAAATATGTGTATTGACAAAGATGAATTGATCCCTGGCTTTTCGTCTCTAGCGGAACGTGTACACTCTCACGGTTCAAAACTGGCGATGCAGTTGGGATCGTTTTTAAAGTACGGAGGAGATCTCGTGGCTCCTTCGCCCATCAATTATAAGTGGGCCCCTGACGTCAATGCGAGGGCTTTGACAATTGAAGAGATTGGCGAAATTATTAAAGCATATGGTGAGGCAGGAGATCGAGCCCACAAGGCGGGGTTTGATGCTGTCCAACTCCATGCAGCACACGGATACCCGCTTTGTAGTTTTCTCTCGCCCCTGTTCAACCAAAGGGATGACCAGTATGGTGGGAGCGCGGAAAACAGAGCTCGTATTGTCATAGAAATAGCTGCTGAGATAAAAAAAAGGGCAGGGGAAGATTTTCCCGTGTTTATTAAAATGAACGTGGCAGATTTTTGTGAGGGCGGGATGGTCATAGATGATGCTGTCGAGGTTGCAAAAATTATGGCTCAAAACGGAATTGCAGCCATTGAGACCTCCGGTGGGGCCTCCGGCCACGAAGTAACACCCCTTGGTCCTGCTGAAAGTTCGAAATGGACTGAAGGCTATTTTATGGAATATGCATCAGCCATAAAAGAAGCAGTAGATGTACCGGTCATATTGGTTGGTGGACTTCGTGAGATGAATATGATGGAAGAGATATTAGCTCAAGGTAAGGCTGACCTGTTCTCCATGAGTCGCCCCTTTATAAGAGAGCCCACAATTATTAAAAGATGGATGGAAGGTAATCGGGAGCCCTCAGATTGTACGTCATGCAATGGATGTATGGATCTTTTCACTGATGGTGAAGCAGTAGAGTGCATTGCGGAGTAAAATTTTCAGAACTATCTCATTCAGGTTAGATAAAGAGACACACCGGGCTGATACCTCTTATTTTGTAGCGGTGATAAAATCAAACATCCCCTCACCCATATCCATACGCTGGATGTTTTTGAAACCAACTTGATCAAGTAATTGGTTCTGCTCCGAGGCGCTGAGATGAACGATCCCATTGGCCACCTCGAAATATTGTTCTATAAGGCCATATTCATATCTTGGTTTCCTGAAATCCTCTAGTTTATCCGGATAGGGAAAATCCAACACCAGCAGTTGTCCCCCTTTTTTCAGAGCGCCATAGGCTTTTTCCAGGGCCCGTGCTCGAACCGCTGGCAGGATTTCATGGAGGGTGGCCACCATACAAACGATCTCGAACTCATTATTATAAAGAAGCTCCTCCGCCCCCATAACCTCGAAAGAGACCCTGTTTTCCAAATCCATATCTGATATTGCCGATTCAGCCCTCTCTATTCCATAAATATCGGGGTCAACGCCGGCAAATTGACTTTGACTAAAGGCATGGGCTAGTTGGATGATCAGGTTCCCGCTTCCACACCCGATGTCTAAGAACCTGATCCCCTGTTTTAGCATCTGCTCAAGATTCTTATGTGTTGGCAAGATCATGGATAGAAAGATTTGATAAACACTCTTTATGGCTTCTGAAGTAGCTCGGGATGACTCCCGGGATCTAACCTTATTATAGGATCTACCCGTACGAATATAGTTGGTTAAAGGGGAGTCACTAGCCTCTTCCATTTCATTGTTTTCAGTGAAGAGAGTGTGCGTGGGAACATGGTTGAGATGAGATTCAATTCCCAGGGCTTCAGCGATATGTGGCTGAAGCCTGAACCTACCCCCCTCATCACAATCCAAGATCTCAAAGTGATAGGCCGTCTGGAGCCAGACCTTTAGATATGGCTCGTGGAGCATTAGCCTTAGAGTCAGCTCTTTCACCGTCATGCCTTCAAGAACGAGGTGAAGGGCTTGGAATATTCCCAACCTGAGGCCCATATTGATGACATGGGTGGCCCTGTAACCTCTCTCGAAGTTACGAATCTTCGCCTCTTGAGACTCAAAGCTGACCTCTTCCATAACTCTGTCTCTCAACTAAACACCCCCAACCAACCCCTCCCCTAAAGGGAAAGGCAGAATGGGGGTGTTGAACCGGGGATAAGATGGGATGACTCTAATAGGAGATTGATCCTTCTGTCAGTAATTTCTCCGCAACCTTCTCATAATGATAAGCCGTGTCCCCGCACATGGATTTATAGGGATGGGCCCGTCTGTAAAAAAGCGCGATATCAGCCTCCCTGGTGGTACCGATCCCTCCGTGTATCTGAACAGCCCTTTCACTGACAAATTTGAAATTCTCGTTAACACAGGCCTTCAGGGATGAGGCCTCTGCCCCAAAGTCCTCGCCTTCATCCACCATACAAGCGACACGATAAAGATAGTTACTACTCGTATCGTAGGCCAGTAACATGTTGGCCATGTAATGCTGAATGGCCTGGTAGCCGCCGATGGGCTTCCCGTACTGTTCTCTCTGCTTCGCATAATCGCCTGTGATGTCAATACAGACCTTGCACCCCCCAACCATCTCTGCGGCCTTGGCAATGGTAGCCTTCGCATACATCTTCTCCAGAACCTCAAGGCCGTTACCGGGAGAGCCTATGACATTCTCTTTGGAGACCTTCACATCTTTAAAGATAACCTCGCAGCTGTTATCCCTGCCGATTGTGGGTATTTTGGTTATCGTTAGACCGGGATCGTCGGCGTCAACCAGGAAAAGGCTGAGGCCATCATCACCTGCCTTGGCCACCACGATGAGTTTGTTGCAGATATTTGCATCCATGACGAACATTTTAGTGCCGTTCAGCACGTATTGATCTCCTTTGAGTTCAGCCGCCATGTTGACACTTGCTATGTGATAACTACCCTCCTCTTCATAATGGGCCAGGGCCATGATCAGGCTGCCTTCCACAATCTGGCCCAGAAGATCCTTTTTCTGATCCTCGGTCCCTCCTTCCAGGATAATCAATCCGCACTGGATCACGGTTGAGAAAAAGGGGCTTAGAAAAACAGACTTTCCTATCTCCTCCTGAATAATGATCAAATCCAGAAACGTTCCGTCATACCCGCCATATTCCTCGGGAAATATCAGGCCGGTCCAGCCCAGTTCCACCACTTTTTGCCACAGTTCCGACGAATATCCTTCTTCCGTTTCCTCGATCTCTTTGACTCGATCAAATGGACACTCTTTTGAAAAAAATTTCGCAGCCGAATCCCTCAGCATCTCTTGTTCTGATGTAAAATCAAGATCCATCTCTATACCTCCTTATTTAAACCTTGGTAATCCAACGCCCACCCAGGCGATGATATTTCGTTGTATCTCATTGGAACCTGCACAGATATTATAGCCGATACTCGACTGATAGGTATCTATCATTGAACCGCCGAGCGGCGACCATTTAGAGTGTTCCACATGTCCGTATGGGCCCATGATATCTATGGCTAAATCCGCCATACGTTGACCCAGTTCAGAGGAAAAGACCTTTGATTCCGATGCGGCTGCGGGTGAGAAAATGAGATTTCCTTTTTCCTGCAACCAGGCGATCTTGTAAGCGAGGGCCCTTCCAGATTCCATATCTGTATACAGTCGGGCCAGCTTCTGTCGGACCAGGGGATCCTCTGATAAGAACTTGCCATCCCGTTTAGTGGTTTTTACATACTCTATCAGCTCCTCAAGCCGGCGTCTGATGGCTGCAAAGGAGCCTGCGCCTGACCTTTCAAAATTCATGGTGTCCCTGGTCTGCTTCCAGCCATCGTTTTCATCTCCTATCAATTCGGTGGCCGGCACCTTGACGTCAGTAAAAAAGACCTCATTATAGATTGGAGCGCCATTCATGTACTGAATAGGCCTGACTTCAACACCCGGCAGACTCATGTCAATATTGAAGACAGACAGCCCGCGGCTTCTCTTCTGGGATGGGTCGGTCCGGGCCAGGAGAAACATGTGATCAGCCCTGTGTGCTCCTGTGGTCCATGTCTTCTGCCCGTTGACGATATAGTGGTCGCCTTCTTTGATGGCGGCGGTTCTAAGGGAGGCCAGGTCAGAACCTGCATTGGGTTCGCTCCAGCCCTGGCAGTATTGAACCTCTCCCCTGGCGATGGGTGTTAGCAGTCTCTTCTTCTGCTCATCATTGGCATAGAGCATGAGCGAGGGTGCGAACATGCCAACACCGAAGCCGTCTATCCCCGGGGCCCGATAATATGCATGGGATTCATTGAAGATCAATTGTTCGATTACCGGAGCTTCCCGCCCGCCATACTCCTTGGGCCAGGCCATGGTCAGCCAGCCTTTTTTAGCCAGCTTTTTTTTCATATATTGATGGAATTCCCAGCCCTCGTCCGAGGCATAGCATGCCTCCGCAGGACCCTCATTCTGATATACCTCTGGAGCATTCTTCATCTCCTCCCTGAAAAAGTCATCAAATTCCTTTTTCAAGGCCAACTGTTCTTCTGTTAATTTAAAATCCATAATTTCCTCCATTCATTGTTTAAGTCTCATGAATCGTGCTACAACTAAAGCATTTAAGCGTAATAGCTCAATATCCAGTGGCAACATAAAAGGCTTACGCCTAAATTCCTTAAAGGAGTTCACCCGTAAGGGTTTTAGCCCCCGGATATTGAAAAGATACATTTAAACCATAATAATATCAATTAAGTAGGAAACCGCTTTTTCTAACAAAAATGAATATGGGAAAAAACCGTTGTCTGTCAAGTTAATTATAAACCCTAATCGAGTCAAAACTCGATTGGGTGTTATCCGTTATTGGTTATCTGTTAATGGTTATGGAAAATAATAATGGAAATTATATCTCACTTATACAAGAGATGTAGAATTATGGATTTCAACGTTTTAAGAACTGCCATTGATCTGTAATCTTCTCTGCATCCCCAATGATACCCTCAACAAACTCCTTTACTGTGGGTATATGATCCACATAGGTCACGGCAAAGGACATGAGACTGCTCAACCTGTCATAGTCTTCATTCCACATCTCAGGGGCAAGCCGCCAGTCATCGTGCTTGAGCATCACCCTTTCCAGGGATGTCAGCCACTTTTCCAGAGGCATCTCGCCTCGCTTCTTCATGGCTTCCTCATACTCCCTGGGGTTGGGCGGGGCCAGCACAGTGTTCCGTAAGTGAGGATTGTCCGGAAAAGCCCCCACCATTCTCTCCTTAAAACGGTCAGATATGGGGCACTCTTTTGTAGCCATGAAGGCCGTCCCCATCATCACGCCCTCGGCACCCAGTGCCAAGGCCCCCAGGAAGGTACGGGCATCCCCTATGCCTCCTGCGGCTATGATAGGCACCTTTATATGTCTGGCTGCCCATGCAATCGTGGTCATGGTGGGAAGCTGCGAGATATTTTTGAAGCCGATACCCTCCAGCCCCACCAGCATCACAGCATCCGCCCCCTGTTTCTCTGCATGCAAGGCATGTTTGAGGGTGGCTGTTTTGTGAATCCACTTCCTTCCCGCCTCCTTGATACGCTTACCGTATTGGTCGGCGCTAAAAACAGCCGTTTCGATCACCTCCACCCCTTCCTCAAGGCACACATCCAGCATCTCGTCTATGTGGGGGCACATGCCCACCGTGATATTGACGCTGAAAGGCTTGTCGGTCGCATCCCTACACCTTTTGATGTCGTCACGCAGTTTGTCCGGTGTCAATGAAACAGCGGCTGTTAGACAGCCGTGGGCCCCCGATTCACTGACAGATGCCGCAAATTTCCAGTTACCGATGCGGCTCAAGGCCCCCTGCAGAATGGGATACTCGCAATCCATAAGTTCTGTCACTCTTGTTTTCCATCTCATGGTAGTTTACCTCCTTTCTTATTGGCCTACTCTGATGATAACTCCCTTTTTCGTAATTACTCAGGTGTTTAGGTTGAAGACTGAAGGCTGAAGGTTAAGATAGCTTCAGTCTATCCACCTGGGCAGTTACACTTTTTCAGTAAATGAACTTGGACAACATGTTTAGGTAAACAGACAAATTTTTCAACCGTGAATCTTCTTTAACAACCAAGCCATATTCTCACCAAGTACCTTCATAATCTGAATACCCTCCACATCCTTCTCCACATCCCCCTTCTCTAAGCCAAAACTGATGTTCCAGTACTGTGAACCGGGAACGATCATCTGGCTAATAAAAAAGAAGTGATTAATGGAATCGAATGCATGAATAGACCCGCCTCGACGCGCAGCAACAACTGCCGCTCCTACCTTGCGTTTAAACATGTCATTGTTGACTTTTGCCACGAAACCGGCCCTGTCTATCAATGCCTTCATTTCCGTCGTAATGTCAGCAAAATAGGTAGGGGAACCCAGTATAATCCCTTGGGCCTCTATCATCTTCTTGATGCATTCGTTCAATACATCATCATTAACAGAACAACGCTGATCTCTGTTTTTAATGCACTTTCCACAAGCCTTGCAGCCGTATATCTTCTTACCGGAAAGCTGTATAAGCTCTGTTTCCATGTCCTCTTTTTCCAGTTCCCTTAAGACGTAATTGATCAGAATTGCCGTGTTACCGTCTTTTCTTGCACTGCCGTTAAAAGCTACAACTTTCATTATTTCCTCCTCTAAAAAAGTTTTTCATAGATACGCAACCAGTCTGGACCCATGATCTTTCTTGGAGCTTCCTCTCTGTATCCATGCTCCAAAAAAATCTCCATAATCAGTCCGCACCCTTTTGGGATAGTAATTTATTGAGGCTGTCCTTCAGAGTAATAGCGCTAACTGGACAGATCTCAACACAGTCAAAGCATTTCTTACAAGGAAGGTCGGAGTCATCCTCTGCTCCATAAAAACTGACCACCGTATTCAAACCCCGTTTAGCAAAGCTCAAGAGAGGTTGGCCATTCTCTTGCTGACAGACTTGAATGCATTTGCCGCACAAAACGCATCTATTGGGATAGTAATCCCATAAGGGATGTCTTTCATCTATCTCAGTATCCTTCAGATATGGTTCCAGGCGTTTCGGCTTTAGGCCGACTTTTAAGAATCTGGCCATCCGTTGTAGTTCACACCTTTTATTGGCCGGGCATTCTCCGCACTCCACACGGTGGACCGAGAGGAGAAGTTGCAAAGCCGATCGTTGCAGTCGCCTTACAGCCGGAGTGTCGGTTTTAACCACCATGCCTTCCTTCACCCTGACGGTACACGATGGTACTGGTCTCCCTTCTCCTTCAATCTCCACGAAGCACATCCTGCATGAGGCGGATGGAGCCTCCATGCCATCCAGGTAGCAGAGATTGGGGACATAGATTTCGTTCTCAAGGCAGACCTGAAGGAGATTCGCTCCTTCTCCCGCTTCGATCTCTCTGTTATCCACCAATAATTTAACCATTTTCCATTGGCCTTGTGTGTAATTACAAAACACCTAACTCTCAGGACGCTCAACCATGGGAGCAAGATCTGGAGGAGATACCCTTTTAACGGCATTATATTCCGGGGGGCAGACCTTCATGCACTCACCGCATTTCACACAGAGGGTCTGGTCAATCCCTTTCTTTCGATCCCTCGTGGTGAAGACGGCCTCCACAGGACAGCTTCCAACGCAGACATCGCACCCACGGGAGCATCTTTCCAGATCAATATAGAAGGCGGTTAACGCTCTGCACATGCCGGCCGGGCAACGCTTCTCTTTTACGTGTGCCTCGTACTCATCTCTGAAGTATTGTAGCGATGTGAGTACCGGGTTAGGGGCGGTTTTACCTAAACCACAGAGGGAGCCGTTCTTTATATCGTGACACAAGTTCTCCAAGTTCTCCAAGTCACCCTCTCGACCCTCCCCTTTCGTTATTCGGTCCAAAATGGTGAGAATATGATGGCTACCAATTCTACAAAAGGTGCATTTACCGCAGGATTCCTTCTGGGTGAAATCGAGGAAATATCGAGCCACATTCACCATGCAGGTATCCTCATCCATCACCACCATGCCGCCAGACCCCATCATTGCGCCGGCTTCTGTGAGGGAGTCAAAATCAATGGGTGTATCCAAGAAAGATTCGGGCAGGCATCCTCCAGAGGGGCCCCCAATCTGGACCGCTTTGAATCTTTTTTTATTGGGGATCCCGCCGCAGATATCAAAGATCAGGGTGCGCAGCTGGATACCCATTGGGATCTCCACCAGACCTGCATGAACAACATCTCCCACCAATGAGAAGATGGCGGTGCCCGGACTGTCGTCCGTCCCTATCCCTCTGTACCAGGATGCGCCATTTTTAAGTATGGGCGGGATTGAGGCGAATGTTTTTACATTGTTGATGACGGTTGGTCGGCTCCATAGACCTTTTTGAGCAGGGTAAGGAGGTCTATATTGCGGTATACCTCTATTGCCCTCAATGGATTGGATCAGGGCTGTCTCCTCTCCACAGACAAAGGCACCCGATCCCCGGAACAGTTCTACCTCTAAATTAAAAGAGCCGCCCAGGATACCTTCACCCAAGAGTCCCAGCGCCTTTGCCTGTTCTATGGCCTTTGCAACCATCTTTACGGCAAGGGGATATTCGGCCCTAACATACACAATGGCTTTTCGGGCACCCACAGCGTAAGCACAGATGGCTAGTCCTTCAACCACCTGATGGGGATTGCTCTCCAGGATGGTTCGGTCCATGTAAGCGCCCGGGTCCCCTTCGTCTGCATTGCATATGACGATCTTTTCATCCCCCTCAGCATGCCGTGCCGATTCCCACTTTTTACCCGTGGGAAAACCGGCTCCCCCTCTTCCCCGCAGACCCGAGCTCATCACCTCCCTGATAACCTCTTCAGGTTCAACCTGGAGTGCCTTCACGAACGTTGAATAACCGCCCTCAGCGATGTAATCATAGATCTCTTCGGGATCAATCCGACCGCATCTTTCCATAACCACCCGCTTCTCTTGATTGAAACGAGGAAAATCAGAGACCTGCGGTATCAAATCGTTCTCTTCCATGGCACCCAGAACGTGTTCAAAAAGAGGGTCCCCCTCCTCCAAAAAGGATTTTACAAGCATCTTTGCCTTACCAGGGGTCACTTGGTGATACAAGATGGGTGGAAATCCAGGGTTCTCCATAATGACCACCGGCTCAGCATAGCAATGGCCTATGCATCCCACGGTGCGGATCTGTGCTTCGATCTTTCGTTCAGCAAGGACCTCTTCCAATGCATTTTTTGTATCCAGTGCCCCGGAAGCGATGCCGCATGTGGCCATGCCAATAGATATTTTCGGAACCGGTGCCGCCTTAAATGCATTCCAACGTCTCTCGGCCTCTTGGCGGATAGTGCTGAATGCCTGATCTATATGGATCTTATTGGGAAGATTCATCTCTCTGTTTTTCTCTCTCTTCCTTCTCTTTCTCTATCTGGTACCCGAGAATAATACCTTCCACCTTGCTGGGAGCCATATGCCCCTGGACTGTCTCATCAACAACGGCCACCGGAGCCAGTGCACAGCATCCTACACAGGCGACCCTTTCAATGCTGAATTCCCGGTCAGGCGTAGTCTCACCATCCCGAATCCCCAGCTTTCGTTCGAAGTTTTCAAGGATAATATCCCCACCACTGACGTGACAGGCCGTGCCGAGGCACACCTTAATGGGGTGTCTGCCCGGGGGATGAAACCGGAACTGGTTATAGAAAGTCGCAACGCCGTATACATGGCAGGTTGGAATGTTAAGGTGTTTGGCCACCATTTTTATAGCTTCAGCCTGGAGATAGGAATGTCTCTCCTGGATCATCTGGAGGATCGGAATAAGATCTCCTCTCTCTTTTCCAAATGTGCCGAGTCTGGTTGAAATATCCTGAGGGACAGCTTTCTCTGCCATGTCGGTTTCGTGATCCACGTGCTACTCCCTTTGCTCTAGGGTAACATTTTAGCTCTTTGAAAAAATAATCCGTATTTGCTCCAGCCGTGGAGGTCTCTTTCAAAAGCCGCCTAACCCTCCATCATTCCATGGGATCCCGCTGAAAGCGGGATTGAAATTCTTCCCCCCACATCTTCTCTGCCTTTTCCATAGTTTTATTAAATGCCTGGGGGCGTTCCACGAGGGTCGGAAGTATTTTTATGAGGCGACTTTTGAAAGAGACCTCCACGGCCGGACTTGTGTGGTTTTCAAAGAGCTAAAATGTTACGCTCTACCCAGTTAAATCTTCTCCATGGCGCCGTAGGCACCCTGTATCCTGTCTCGAAGTAAAAAGCAGAGCCTTTCCAACACATTAAATCCCAGGGACGTGTTATGGAGCATCATCTCCCTGAGATCCGCCCCCGTAATGACAAATAATCTGGCGGGTTTGATACAGTGAACTGATGACATGAGATTATGGGGTTCATCCAGAAGGGTGGACCAACACCCAAAAACTCTTCCCCTGCCGAGCATTCCGATAACAGCACTTCCCTTACGTATTCCTAGGTCCACCGATCGTTCCAAAACCACCTGGCCTTCTGCAATAATATAGATACAGTCCCCGAAATCACCTTGTCGAAACACGTAATCTCCCGCCTCATAGGACTCTACCCGGCAGAGGTCGGCTATCTTCTCAATATTACTTTTTTCAAGACCCTTGAAAAACTCACAGCCTCCCAAAACACGTTGAATCTCTGAACGGTCCATTTTTTAATCCTCTTAATTTAATAAGATTAATTTTTATCCAGGACCCTCGCCATAAGCACCTTCCCCTGTGCTATCTTTAACCTTCAGTTGCATTAGATATGACACTAAATCGATTCTGTCTCGACGAAAAATCTTGTTGTCATTGGCCGATCCTTGATACTTGTTTCTGGATACTGGATGTTTATGGATTCCACTCCTGATGGCATGCAGGTTATCAAGCATCAAGCATCCAGCATCTAGCATCGGCCCAGTAAAGGCAACTGTCGCAAGCATATCTGCAATGGCAGTTTAAATAAATTTTTGCATCGTTAGGGTTTATTTATCCTTTTGGGAACAGGAAATTGCATCTCATATACCACTCCAGGATGAAATAGGAAATAATTATTTGGGTTAAACCCCATGGTAAAAGGGGTGTTACCCTCCATGATTATCTTGATGATATGGGGGGCACGTGATTCTGGAAATAATAAAATCAGTAACTTAGCCTATTTTAAGTACATTTTTTTTGCAGAAAACTTCGGGTGAGGTGAGGTGATAAGAACTTCCTTTTCCGGGCTCAGACTATACGGGATTCGCCATTGTGTGTCAAGCCAAAATCAACCTCATGATGTTGTGGTGGCAAATACCTGGCTGAAAAGGTGGGCTGGGGGCAGGGAAGGGCGCGGATGCAATGATTCCCTTTTTCGCTCCATGCGACCACAGTGCGAGTCGTTCCAAAATCGATCCCGAGTCTCATGAGGCGACCCATGCTACCTGAACAGGCGCTTGATGATCCCCGCCTTGGGGATATGATTCGGTGAGATGATGTCCACTTTTCCGATCACCTCATTTTCCAGAGTGATGGTCACCTCGCCCAGTTTTTGTCCTTTTGAAATCTCACCTTCCATCTTCTCCGGGAGGTGGATTGCCTTCCGAATCACCCCTTTCTTTGCCCTGGGCACGAGGTAGGAAAATGCTTCGGCCGTAATGCCCTTCAACTTGGGCTCCTTTCCCTGTGGGAGAAGGATCTCCTTGTCGATTTCATCTCCCTTTTTGATTACCATAATCATTTCATATTGGGCGAAAACCTTTTTCAGACTCTCCAACACAATGCCATCCCGGATCCTGGCCGTGGGACTTCCAAGGACCACGACGATGAGCCTCAGATCGCCCTTCTTGGCCGTCGCGACAATGTTGTACCCGGACTTTTTGTAATACCCTGTCTTCAAGCCATCCACCTGATCCATTCTCTGGAGGAGCCTGTTGTGGTTATTCATGACGAGCTGACCATTCCTGAAGCTATCGGTCTTGATAGAGGTCCACATGAGGACCTCGGGATATTTCAACAGGGTCTGTGAAAGGATGAGCAGGTCATGGCATGAGGTGAGGTCTTCCTTCTCCCCCTCGGAGGGTGGGAGTCCGTGTACGGAATGGAATTCCGTGTCGGCCATGTTCATGGCCTTTGTCTTTTCGTTCATGAGCCTCAGGAACTCCTCTTTGGTTCCGCTGATGAACTCGGCTATGGCATAGGCTGCATCATTGGCCGAGGCAACCAGCATGGCCTTCATCAACTCTTCCAGGTTGAAGGACTCTCCTTCCTTGAGGTAGACCTGACTTCCTCCCATCTTGGAGGCGCTGCCTGAGATGGTGATGCGATCCGTCAAGCGGACCTCGCCCCTGTTCACCTTTTCCATGACGATATAGGCGACCATGAGCTTGGTAATGCTTGCAGGCGGCCATCTCAGATGGATGTTGTTTTCTTCAATGATCTTACCGGTGCTTGCCTCTGCGACGAGGACCGCCTTGTAGGGTTCCTCTTGTTCTTTTTGTTTTTTGCTCTTTTCGGTTTTTTGAGACAGCTTTTTTTCGGTACGGGTTTTTTTGGTCGTCCCCTGCCTCGCAAAGGCCACACTCACGGATAGAAAAATCACAAGGAGAGGAATAAGCCACCGTTTCATTTACATCTCCTACCGGGAGTTGCCGGGCGTCACCAGGAGTTTTTGTCCTGGCTGAATCATTTGATCCTTGCTCAGGTTGTTGAGCAGACGAAGTTGTTCTACCGTAAGATTATATTTCCTGGCAATCTGGAACAGGGTTTCCTTGGGAAGAACCTCGTGATAGCGACCTTTGGCCTGGGGAGCGGATGCCTTGTGGGCCGAAGATTGCGGAGAGGGTTTTACCGGAGGAGCCGATAGCTCTTCAGAAAGTTTTTCCACTTGCTGGGCCAACCTATCCATCTTTTCCTTGAAGGATCGGTCTGCCCCATCGAGGCGTGTGAATGCCTGCTGGACATTCTGGACCTGCCTCTCCATGGAGTCTATTTTCTTGACGGTCGCCTCCTGGCCTGCCAGCTTTTGTTCCACCTGGGCCGTTTTCTCTTTTAAGGTTTTGAATTCCGAAATGCTGGGTACATCCTTTCCACCTCCTTTCAGGAGGAGGGCGATCAGGAGGACAAGGATGATCAGTCCCAATAACCAGAAAATGGTATTTGAATGGTACCGATTCCCGGAGGAGCTGGAATCTTGCCGCTCGGGCATCATGTCATCGTCTTCGGGAGATTCTGCGACCTCTTCCTCCACTGCATCAAAAATATCCCGGGTGTCTTTTTCCATTTCTTGAACCATGGGTCAATCCTTTCAAAAATTTCTGCCTTGGGGTTATGGAGGGAGATTATAGGATAAATTGCCACTCCTTTCAAGAATCAAATAGAAGAATAGAGGGGTCACATCGAAGTTAAAGGCTTCGCCCCAATTGGGATGTTGTTCAAATCCTTTCTGGAATCATAACTCATTATATTAACTGATTATACTTTAGTTTGATATATGTTAAAATAATATTGTTTAATAGTTAACAATGTAATTTACTTATGGTAAACTCATGGCAAAAATATTCCTCTGGAGTTCTTGCCATGATGGGACGACAGTCCGATTATAAACATAAGTTCTTTGTCACAGGTTTCAATCTGGATAAGCGCATCCGCAAAGATCATATCTTAAGAAAGATTAAAGAGAAGATCGGCTTTGACTTTATCTATGATGAAGTCAAAGAGACCTATGGCACCAACGGCAATGTCTCTATTCCACCTCCTGTGATTTTGAAGCCGATGCTGCTTCTGTTTCTATATAGGGTTCGATCTGAGAGGGGGTTGATGCGTAAAAGTAAAAGGGGACGTTGGTTCAAAAACGATTTCTCGATGACTGTTGACAATAACAAAAAAGTTATTATCTCCATCCCCTTACAATGAGAAAATCTAACCGAATACTAACGTTAATTGTTAAAATATATCAAGCGGCTATAAGCATCGTCCTTGAAACCTTATTGAACCGATCTTTTATGTTGAAGTCGTTTTGGAACCAACGTCCCCTTTAAAAATGCCGATGTATTATTCCTTACAATCGTCAAAAAAGTACTTGAAAGAAGAAGAATTAAGATATATATTTCATGTAATTTTAAGATAGGAACTTAATAATACATGTATAAAAGAGTCCAATCATTGGGATTAAGCTCACAGGAAACCTGTTTTTTATGGGATCCCCGTCAGACCGGAAAGAGCACATTGTTGAAAACCCTATTTCCAAAGGCAGTACGATACGATCTCTTGCTATCTTCAGAATACCAAAGGTTTTTGCGAAATCCGGGCCTTTTGCGTGAGCAGTGTCTTGCAACAGAGTTGGACGCCGAAACACAAAAGGATCCCATTATCATTGATGAGATCCAAAAGGTCCCTGCACTTTTGGATGAAGTGCATTGGCTTATGGAAAACAAAGGGCTAAGATTTATTCTATGTGGATCAAGCGCGAGAAAATTAAGACGGGGCCATGCAAATTTATTGGGTGGACGGGCCGTCCGTTATGAGCTGTATCCCCTCGTTTTCCCGGAAATCCCGGATTTTTCACTTATAAAGGCATTAAATACAGGCCTGATTCCTCGCCATTACAAAAGCGATACTCCCAACAGATTAATTCAATCCTATGTGGGTGATTATTTGAAGGAAGAAATTGTGGCAGAGGCATTAACTCGAAATGTTCCTGCATTCAGTCGGTTTCTTGAAGTGGCTGCGTTATCAAATGGAGAGATCATCAATTTTACCAATATTGCCAGTGAGTGCGGCGTTGCCGGTCCAACTGTGAAAGACTACTTTCAAATCCTGGAAGATACTCTAATTGGTCGGCAATTACCCGCATATCGGAAGAAAAAGAAAAGAAGGCTTGTTACCAGCCCAAAATTTTATTTTTTTGATCTTGCGCCTGTCATCCATCTCGCCCGTCGTGTGAATATTCAACCCGGATCTGAACTTTTTGGCCGGGCATTTGAACACTACATATGGATGGAGCTTACGGCCCATGCCGGTTATTCAGAACTGTTTTATCCAATCCATTATTGGCGGACATCCTCCGGGTTTGAAGTGGACTTCATTCTTGGGGATCATGAAGTGGCCATTGAAGTCAAGTCCACTGAACTTGCCGGCGGTATAAATTTAAAAGGTTTGCGGAGATTCAAGGAAGAATATCAGGCGAAGCGATATATTCTGGTATCATTAGATCCAAAACCGCGTCTTACAGAAGATCAGATCGAGATCTATCCATGGCGGATCTTTTTAGAAAAACTATGGAACAGCGAAATTATTTGATTCAAGAGGATTTTGTTGAAATCCTGCCTGAAAGACTGGAGACCCAGCATTTCTATATTCCACGTGAGCAGTGGTCCAAAACTAATGTTTGTTTCCCGGAATCTGATTAATGCTGGTGACTGGAATAATTACCTCAATCAGGCCGAGAAGACGGAGAAATACATGGGGTAGGTTCTTCCACTTATGTTATTTGCTGCCTTAATTAACTTAATGGAATATTTTGCTTTTTGACCAATTCCAATATCCTTGTCATCAGATAAATTGGTCAATGGGGAGATAGCTCTTTCATCACCTATTGCCCCCAAAGCTGCGATAGCTGACCATTTAACTTCAGATACTTTGTCCTCCAAAGCATTTATGTAATAAGAAGTCCCTTTTTTGGGCCGAAGTTTAGGCGATTTCGCCTTGTGTGTCAAGGGTAAAGTCGACGCATTATGTGGTAGACCTTCATTTTAGGCGGAGATTAAATCGATGAGGGGAAGGCATTCAGAGGTGGGGAAGCATGAAATCCTTGGGTGGGTCACGATAAAGCAGCAAAAGGTCGGCACAGGACTATGAAGTGTTGATTTCCTTAGCCTTCAAAAGGTATTCAATATCCTGTAAATCTTTTATATTCTCTTTTCTTATCTTTTTGGTTCTGATGAGATCATCAATAGAAGGGATACGAAAGAAAATACCCTGTTCAGGATCTTCTTTGATGGTTGCATTTTGATAACACGAGTCGAATTCAACCAGGTCGCCTTCAACATTTTTGATTTTGCTGTGAAAAAATAAGTCTATCTTTCTGGGACCCGCATATGCTTGAACAATCGGTTTCAAACTGTCTTCGGGCTCGGATAGAGTGCAATCTTTATCGATGAAATAGGAAAGCACCTTGGTCCTGTCGGCTGAATCTATCCAAAAGTCATAATCAGCAGTTAAAACCGGGGCGCCATACAGCACCACTGCTCTGCGCCCGATGATAAGATATTTTATCCCCAGACGGTTGAAGTCTTTAATAATATCGAAGAAATCTAAATCAAGTTCCGGTTCCATATCACTCCAAACCGTTTGATATATTCCTGTAATGCAGCCCACTCCCTTTCAACATGGTTTAGACGTTGACAGGGAGAAAATTTCAGAAAATGTTTGAGCTCATCTTCCAGTTCTTTACTCCTTTCATGAGATATATCTTCTACACTTCTCGGGTAACATATTTTCACGATCTAAATCCTATCGGTTGTTTACTTTTAAATAAATGTTTACCCTATAATTCCCTAAAATTCAAGGCAATTATAACACTTTTATAACATCCTCGTCCTCTATCCCGCGACACGCGGGATTACTTTCATCTTTTCGGAACATTTCGGACAAGTTAGCGGGTCCACCTCATATCCGGTATAGGCAGGCAAAAGGACCGGGTTCGGGCCCAATGCCATTAACTTAAGCCCCTCTTCCCGGACGTGTGAGCCTATGGCGTCATTCCGGCGAAAGTCCTTCGACAAGCTCAGGACCGTGAGCTCATCGAACGGCCGGAATCCAGTCTTTTCAAGCTTTTCTGGACCCCGGCTTCCGCCGGGGTGACGTTGAGGGCATCCGAATTTCCCTTAAGTTAACGGCATTGGTTCGGGCCAGGGATTCATGAGTTATTGGATTATTTAAGGATGTCCCGCTTTAAGATAACCGACCACATTGCAGAGGCCATCCAGCACAGGAGTCTCGATCGGGGTAAAAAATTTTTCTGACAAACTTTCCTCCATAGTAGAAACATTTCTGTTTTTTTATAAAAGTTTTCATTTTAGAAAAAACTCCTTGACATTCATATTGATTGTGATAAGTTACTGATATAATCTAAACTTATTATAAATATGGAAAACCTTAGTGTATAAAAGAAACTTATATATTGAAAAGATCCGCTCCTATATCGACAAACCCGTCGTTAAGGTCATCACAGGTATGCGACGGGTAGGGAAGAGTTGTTTCCTTCAACTAATCATGAATGAACTGTATGCCCGGAAAGTTCCTAAAAAAAGCATCCTGTACATTAATAAAGAATCCTTAGACTATGATTTCATACAAGACTACAGGGATTTAAACAGTTATGTGATAGACTCATTTTCCGGCGTTAAGGGAACAAAATATCTATTCGTGGATGAGATCCAGGAAATCGAATATTGGGAAAAGGCCATCGCGTCTTTTTTTTCCGGTAGCGATTTTGATATCTACATCACCGGTTCCAACGCGCATCTACTTTCTTCTGAAATCGCTACGCTGATTTCAGGTCGATATATTGAAATACCCGTTTATTCATTGAGCTTTGAAGAATTCCTTCTGTTTAGAGATAAAAAAATGAAAAACAAAAGAGAGGAATTTTCAACTTACCTGTGGGCCGGTGGCTTTCCGGCGATTCACCATTTTGATTTTAACCAGGAGGTTGTTTATCAGTACATTAGTTCAATATACAATACCATCCTTTTAAAAGATGTCATAAAGCGAAACAATGTCCGCAACGTAACCCTTTTGGAAAATATCACACAATACATTTTTCAAAATGTCGGCAATATATTTACATCTAAAAAAGTTTCGGACTACCTCAAATCTCAGAAACTTCGGGTCAGTATTGATACGGTACAGAACTATATTTCATACTTAATATCTACGTTCGCAGTATTTAAGGTGCCGCGTTTTGATGTCAAAGGAAAACGTCTGCTCGAACTGCACGAAAAATATTACCTGGGGGATGTGGCCTTGCGGCATGCCCTGCTTGGATATCGGGAAGGAGATATTTCAGGCGTATTGGAAAATATGGTTTTTCTTGAATTGAAACGAAGAGGATACCATGTTTTTATCGGAAAAGTTGGTAACAAAGAAATTGATTTCATCGCTGAAAAAGAAAACCGGAAAATATATATTCAGGTGGCGTACCTGCTGACATCCCCGGAAACCATTGATAGAGAGTTTTCCGTTTTAAAGTCGCTGAAGGATAATTATCCAAAATATGTCATCAGCATGGATGAGATATTCGGCAAGGATATTGACGGAATTCAGCGAATCAATTTGGTAGATTTTCTGTTGAACCCGGAAGTGTAGCAGGATTTTCAGGTTAACTGGTGTGCGGGCGTCTTTTCCGCACATCCCGCTCACCCCGATGTTCGATGCTTGTCAAGTTTATGTTGCTATTAATTTTACAGTTGGAAAGTATGTCTGATATCTTGAAACATCCCTGGTTAATAGGTTTAAATTTAATACCGCAGCTTGTGCACCAATAAAAAAATCAGGTAATGGAGTCCTTTTCACCCCTTTTCTTCTTTTGTATTTAAGGTAAGCTTTTCCAGCTAAAAAAAGCGCCTCCTTAGGAATCTCCAACATTTGGAAACCAGCCTTAATAATTGCATCCTCCAAATCCTCTATTAACTTAAACCCCATCGATATTTCAGAATAGATTATTGAATTGATATATAATGATGTGTAATCGCTATATTCAACGAGTTTGGATTCAGACCAATCGGCCCATTTCAAGTCATTGAGAAAAACATCCAGAATGATATTCGAATCAACTAAAATCCCTTTCATTTATCTCCTCTTGCCAGGGCCATAATTTCATCGGTTGTCATTTTAACGTTGGCTATTCCCCTCAATTTACTGAACTTATTAGTTTTTTTTGGATTGCCTTTACTTTTCACCAAATAAACTCGGCCTTTCTCTTCTATAAAATCAACTTCAACGGCAGGAGTTATTCCTAGTTTTTCGCGAATTTCTTGTGGAATGGTAACTTGCCCTTTTATCGTAACTCTCATGATTGCACCTCCGGCAATATGTAATACCGGTAAGAGTAATACTTCCAATGGTGTTTGTCAATTATGAATCTCTTGCATCGAACAGATATTATATAGATTCTATAATATTCATCCTGATATATTCGTAAAAAGTCGTCACTCCGGTGAAAACCGGAGTCCAGACCATCTGTAACCATTTGAAAAGACTGGATTCCGGCTTCCGCTGGAATGATAAAAAATGGTGTTTTTCGACTTTTTACAAATCCATCTTATTGATATCGATAGACAAAAAATTCCCAAAATGGGAACAATTTTTTCTTGACAAAATTGGGAACATTCATTAAAATTTTATCATGAGAATAATCTCGAGGAAAACTTTAAAAGTTTTTTATGAAAAACCAGATTATTCAGATGCTAAAAAGCCTTTAGAAGCATGGTACCATGAAGCAAAAAATGCAAAATGGCATTCTTGGACGGACATTAAGGAGAAATATGCGAATGCAAGTATATTGAAAGGCAATAGGGTTGTTTTTAATATTGGTGGGAATAAATATCGTTTAGTTGTAAAAGTCAACTTCCCAGCCCAAATTGTATATATCCGTTTCATTGGTACTCATAAAAAATATGACAAAATCGATGTGGAGGTGATCTAAATGATTAATAAATTAATCAAAACAGAAGATGACTATAGCCTCGTACTAGAACGAATAGAACAGCTTATGGATTCAAAACCAGGCTCGTCAGAATTTGATGAACTTGAACTGCTTAGCACTTTAGTAGAGATATATGAAGATGAACATTTTCAAATTGATATGCCTGATCCAATAAGTGCAATAAAATTTCGTATGGAACAACTCGGACTCAATCAGCAGGGGATAGTCCCATATATCGGGAGTAGAAGCAAAGTTTCCGAGGTTTTGAACGGGAAAAGACCATTGACATTAACAATGATGCGCTCCCTCCATAAAGGTCTTGGCATTCCTGCAGATGTATTGCTTCAGAACCCCAATGCTTCATTTCCTGTAAATATACCTGAATTAGAGTGGGAAAAATTTCCGTTAACCGAGATGTCACGAAAAGGTTGGATTGAAGCTGTGAAAAATATTAAGGAAAGAGCTGAAGAACTTATTAGGGGCCTTATTGAGGAATCAGGGGGGCTCAATACTGCCTCAGCCTTTTTATTTCGAAAAGGACGAAGTGCGAGAGAAAATACCAAGAATGATCCTTACGCTTTAAATGCATGGTGTTTAAAGGTGATGGCGATAGCGAACCAAAATCCTTTGGATACAAAATTTAGAAATGATGCCATTAACAAAACTTTTTTTCGGGAAATAACGAAGCTAAGTTACTTCAATAACGGGCCAAGAATTGCGAAAGAATATCTTGAGAAGCATGGTATTCATCTGATTATTCTTCCCCATCTAAACAAAACCTATCTTGATGGGGCTGCTTTCTTATTAACGAGGGGCAATCCTGTAATAGGTTTAACGTTAAGGTATGATCGACTTGATAATTTTTGGTTTTGTTTACTGCATGAGCTGGCACATATTTGGAAGCATTTATCTGTGGATAAAATGAATATTATTATCGATGATTTAGATTTAAGAAGATCTAAACAAACCAATAGAGATACACAGGAGAGGGAAGCCGACAAAATTGCAGAGGAAGCATTAATTCCCAATAAAGTTTGGAGTTCTTTAGATCTGACCGGATCAGTTAACCCGGAGTTGATAAAATCTATAGCTGATAAATTAAAAATACATCCTTCAATCATTGCCGGGCGCATAAGATATGAAAAAAACAACTATAAAATACTATCAAGCCTAATTGGGAATAGGGAGGTTCAAAAGCAATTTGGAATATACTTCCTCTTATATAGATCACTTTGCAAAATGACATGAGCATTATTTAGTTATTTACCCAATAAAGAAAGACCGTCTCCGCCGGAGACGGTCTTTCTCGTTGGGAACTTTTAATAATTTCTATTCCCTTTTGAGCGCCATCCAGTTTTCTACCGCCAAGCCGTGTACTTGGCTAAACTCTTTAAAATTGGCTGTGACCAGAATAAGTCCCTGTGAAATTGCCTGGGCCGCAATTAACATATCATTGGGACCGATTGGTGTCCCTGCCTTTTCAAGATGACAGCGCAAAGTTGCATACTGTCTATCAGCAGGTTCTTGGAAAGGTAATATCTCAATTGCAGAAAGTATGGCTTCCAATTGAGAACGAAGTCTTTCAGATCCCTTTTTTTCAGCACCAAAACGCAATTCACTAGAAACAATTATACTGGTACAAACAGCCTCTTCCCCAACAAGGGCAATTCGATCTTTTAAGTGACCGTGAGGATTTCGTACCAATTCAGATATGATATTGGTATCGAGGAGATATTGGGGTCTTGAACTCATAGCGGAACATCATCGAGGGGTAAGAGCGCTTCATCGACATCGGGAAAAACATCATCCAAAGGTTTTAACTCCGCTAAAACCGACAATAATCCGCTCTTTTTAACCGGTTCTAAAACTAATCTATTACCCTCTTTGCGGATAATAGCTTCATCGCAATCCATCTCAAACCCCTTGGGAATCCGGACAGCTTGATTTCGTCCATTGCGAAACAAACGCACATGCTGTTGTGAATGAATCATGGGTGACCTCCTATATTGCTATTTAGCATAGGTCATAGCATATGCCAAATCAACAAAAAAGTCAAGTTTCGCATTTTTTAATCTGCCTGACGGTTTCCACCCTCTAAAGGTTAAGGTTAAGGTTTAGGGGGACGACCTCCCACTCTAATTTGAAATGAGAAAATGGGGTCGAAGATTGATTAAGTCATTAATAAAAAGGCGATCCACATCGCCGAAAGATACACTGCTCCCGATTGCGATACAAAACACCTTTGAATTCAATCGGATACGTTTTATGATCTCGTCATATCCCTTCATCTGACATATCGATGCCGATTGATACTCTAATCAAGGTTTGACCCCTTTCCTTTCAGCTTAACCTATTGATTTCATGTTTTTAATCAGATTTCCCGAAAAATATCCGAGAAATATGCGTGTCAGCGCAAAGAGGAGAGCGTACGGCTATTGAAAATAATCTTTCATCAACCTTGACTTGAGTCCCGCTTTGAACTAACATTGGTTCATACTGGATTGGCTTAAAGGGGGCTTGAAATGCAGCAAGTCAATATACACACCGCCAAAACACAGCTTTCCAAATTGATCGCTGAAGGGAAAGAAGTGATCATCGCGCGATATGGCCGGCCTGTGGCGAAACTGGTTCCGATTAAGCTTCTACAGGAGGATCGTGTGCCAGGCACCGCCAAGGGCAAAGTCAGAATGATGGACGATTTTTTCGATCCATTGCCGGATGATATTCTTGATGAATTCTATAAATCGTGACGATCGATGCAATACCTTTTGGATACCCATGTGCTGATATGGTGGATAACGTCCGACAATCGTTTGTCCGCCATGGCGAAAGCTCTGATTAAAAACCGTCGCTCCCAAATCTACTGGAGCGTTGCAAGCTCTTGGGAACTTGCGATTAAACATGCCCTGGGCCGGCTGGAATTCGACGAACCACCGGAAGATCTGATCCCAGCGGAGCTTGATAGAAATCATATTGAAACACTGACAATTCAGAACCATCATGCATTCCTTGCCGGTAAACTGCCGGCACACCACAAAGACCCCTTTGACCGGATGTTGATTGCACAGGCCCGGATAGAATCTTTAGGCCTTGTTTCCGACGATTCAAAGTTCAAATTATATGATGCTGATGTTTATTGGTAAGCATTAAATATCCCCGATAAGTCTGGATCTTCGACCAGCATCGCTTCATCTCGAGCAAAGTGTTTATGTTCTCAGCAACTTGTCGATTTTAGGCGAGAAAGGGGTCACCTTGATCAGGGAGTAACGGCAAAAAAACCGGGGGGATCGGGCAGCCGGCACAGCCCCAATCCCCCCCTTTTTCACACATTGCCGTTGAGCAGTCAGACTAGCCATCTACATAGTGAGGAAATGGGGTCAAACATTGATTAAGTCATTAATACATTAATAAAAAGGCGATCCACATCGCCGAAAGATACCCTGCTCCCGATTGCGATACAAAACACCTTTGAATTCAATCGGATACGTTTTATGATCTCATCATATCCCTTCACCTGACATATCAATGCCGATTGATACTCTAATCAAGGTTTGACCCCTCTTTCCCTCTCTTGTAATTTGTGAATAGGTCAAGTTCAACTATAAATATTCACAAAAAAAGACCGTCTCCGGCGGAGACGGTCTTTCTCGTGAAGGGCTTCTAACAGATTATTTCTTCTTTTTGTTGTTTTCCTTCTTTCCTATATCGGATTTTGCCGCAGCCGCAAATACCAGGTTCTGTCTTGTAGAGCTAACTGGAATGCTGAAATTCTGGCATTGCGGATTCTTGCAGAAATTGACCTGAACCGTGCCGACCTCTATCGGGACACGTTCATCGAGCTGGCTTGGTCCTTTGGGCAAAGCAATCTTCTTATCAAATTTACTCGACAGAGAGATAAATATTGAGAAAAATCATCATGTTAATCTATCCGCTCGCTAATGATAGCTTTGCCTTATCTCATGTTTTTTTGGACTATTTTTTTCCTTTCTTTCCCTCCGAATTGTCCTCCTTATTGCCCTGGTCGTGAGGCACAGTAACTTTGACAGTTTCTGTGGAGATATTCCCACATGCATCAGTACACTCGACAGTAATGGTGTACACACGACCGCTCCCTTTACCTGATCGTTCCGCTCTGAGATTCACTGTTAGGTCTCCTGTGATTTCCCAATCCGGGGCTTTATCGCCACCTCCTAAGCCATCTACAGGCTCGTTGCTACTCACTTGGGTTATCTTGCATGTAGGATTTTCATCGCAGCTGTCAGAAGCTGAAACGTTCACGCTTACTTGCACCATCTTGTGATTCGGCGGCCACAAAGTAGCTGGGTTTGCAGATATGCTGTCTATGTTCGGCATCTTGGTATCAACTACAGTGATAGTCTGTGACGCCGTCACTGCATTACCGCAGTCATCAGTAGCCGTCCAGGTGCGGGTCAGGGTGTAGCTATCCGCACACGAGCCATGGGTGCGCACTTCGCTGAAGGCTATCTCAACATTGGCATCGCAGTTGTCGGTAGCCGTTACCGCCGCCGGATCAGGAACACTGTCACACTCTACAGTAATATCTGCCGGAACGCCGCTCAACACCGGCGCTGTGGTATCCACCACTGTGATCACCTGGTCAGCGATAGAGCTGTTGCCGCAGACGTCGGTCGCGGTCCACGTGCGGGTGATGATCTCCGTGTTGCAGCACCCTTGGTCACTCACATCGCTGTAAGTAATGGTCACCTCGCCACAGCTATCTGTGGCTGTTGCAAAACCATTAGCTACTGGGTTGGTATCCGCCGGGTATTCCAGGGTCACGTTTGCAGGTACCGTTAAACTAGGCGGTGTGGTGTCCTGCACCGTGATCACATGGGTTGCAGTCGACGTATTATCGGAGTTATCAACGGCCGTCCAGGTGCGGGTAATTGTTTTGCTGAACCCACTGCCTTGCGACACTGCGTCTGAGAAACTGACCTCAACGCTTCCACAGCCGTCAGAAGCTGTGGCCTGGCCCGTAACGGACGGACTGACATCCGTATCAGGACCACTGCACTCCAACGTTACATCAGCAGGCACGCTCAGAACAGGTGCTGTGGTGTCCTGCACCGTCACCTTTACCTCAGCAGTGTCACTTTCTATGCCATCCGACACGGTTAAATTGATTGTGTGTACTCCAAGCCCTAAACTTACTTTTGGTTCGACGCCCGAGGCTTCACCGAAAGGCCCAGTCCAAATGTAAGTTAAGGGATCTTCATCGAGGTCATCTGAACCGCTGCCGTCCAGGGTAACCCCAGCTTGGCACTCGTCACCGGCTGAGACCGCTTGATCTGACCCAGCATCTGCCTCTGGAGGACGATTTTTCAGGGCTACCATGTAAAACGAGAAATGGCTAATTGTTATTGTTAATTTATTAAGAGCACAATCTTGGGTAGCATTTTGTGATTCCCAAATAGAAATATCACTATTCCACCTATATATTTCAAGATTTTGCTCAATCGCTCCGCACTCCACCATATCCCCTTGTTCATAGCTAAATGTGATGGTCACGTCCACCTCGAAGTCAATCTTCGGTTGCAAATCATAGACATTTCCAAGGGGCTGAAATTCATCTCCAACCACAAAGCCTTCGTCAGTTACCGCAGGATCGTAACTCGTTATGGAGATCGATGTATCCACAGGTAACGCATTGGCTGGTATATCCACTGTCGTTATTCCTGCTGTTATTGATCCACCATTCACGCCTATATTTTCCCCTGCTGAACCCGACTGGTCGCACGTATCATTTCGATCTGATGGACAAACGTCGCAGACATCACCTACGTCATCTCCATCAATGTTTGACTGGTCTGAATTTTCATCAGCCGGACAATTGTCCACATCACCGCAGACCTCATCGCCATCAACATCATTGTTTGGATCATTGGGACAGGAATCGCCCGTATCGCACAGACCATCACCATCGTTGTCCGGTCCGTCGTTAGCAGGATCATTGTCAGGCTGTGGACCTAAATTATCCGTGCCCACTGCACAGTCATCACATCCATCACCATCAACGTCTTGGCATATATCCGGATCGAATGGCGCTGAATCACCAGCATCTGCTACACCGTCATTATCATCATCTGGATCCACACAGTCTGCAGTACCGTCCGCATCGGTATCTGTGTCCACTTCACCGCAACCGCACTGACCAGGTTCTGTTTTATTAGGATCACTGGGACAGTTGTCATTACAGTCTGCTGTCCCATCACCGTCCGTGTCAACATCAGAGACACCGCATCCGCAAATGCCCGGTTCGGTCTTGTTGGGATCGTTGGGGCAGTTATCGTTGCAGTCCGCTACTCCGTCACTATCCGAGTCCGTATCCGCAACTCCACAACCGCAAATGCCAGGTTCTGTCTTGGCAGGGTCATTAGCGCAGTCATCTTGGCAGTCCGCTGTTCCGTCACTATCCGAGTCCGTATCCGCAACTCCACAACCGCAGATACCTGGCTCGGTCTTGTTGGCGTCATTTGGACAATTATCATTACAATCCGGCGTACCATCATTATCTGTGTCAGTATCAGGAGTCCCACAACCGCAAATACCGGGGGCGGTTTTGTTGGGATCAGAGGGACATCCGTCATTACAGTCCGCAATACCATCCGCATCGGTATCCGTGTCCACCACGCCGCAACCGCACTGACCAGGCTCTGTTTTCCCTGAATCGTTCGGACAACCGTCATTACAATCCGGCGTTCCGTCACCATCCGAGTCAGTGTCCAATGTCCCACATCCACATATGCCCGGGTCGGTCTTGTTCGGATCCTGGTAACACTGGTCGCAGACATCGCCAGACCCATCCAGATCCGTATCTTCTTGTCCTGAATTATAATTATAGGGACAATTGTCACACAGATCGCCCACACCGTCCTCATCCTCATCCTCCTGATTGGGGTTGTAATTCTGGGGGCAGTTATCGCAGGCGTCACCCAGGCCGTCGCCGTCGGCATCTTCCTGATTCGGGTTGTAATCCTGGGGGCAGTTGTCAGAGTCAAGGCAGATGTCATCATTGTCAGCATCCGTGCACAGTGACTCATAGGGCCCCATATCCACTGTTTCGGGCCAGATCCGTGGCCCGCCATCCTTATCGTACGGAATGTCGGCCACGGCATCGTTGTTGCCACGGTCAATACAGGGGGAGTTGTCCTGCAGGTGCAGATCGCTGGATGAGACAAATTGCGGAGGCGCATTGATGTTTCCCGCGCCACTGTAGCCGCCTTCCACATCACAGTAGGTGACCACGGGGTAGGATGGATAACTGTCAAAGGGATAAGAATTATCATTATAGATTTCAGCACCCTTGTTAAAATATAAAATGGAATTGGTTATCCTGGGGCTGCTCCTTTGCTGGTTATAAATTCCGCCGTTATACTGTTTGCCGTTGTTGTATAAGGTGCAGTTGGTTATCGTGGGGCTGCTGCTGTCGCGGTTGTATATACCGCCGGCGGTGCCTGCGAAGTTAGAGCGAAAAACAGAGTTGAATACACTGGGTGAGGCATATAAATTGTATATGCCGCCCCCCTGCCCCGGGTCTTTTGCTTGATTGTTGTAAAAGGTGCAACTGTCCAGATTTAGATTTCCATCGCAGTTTGTAATATACATGCCGCCGCCGCTGGAGTAATATGCGCCTTTATCGGCGATGTTTCCCGAGAAGTTACATTTGTAAAAGGTTGCTTCGCTTTGACGCACAAATGCCCCGCCGCCGAGTACGCTTGTATTCCCATAAATAGTACAGTTGCTGAAGGTAGGATCGGCAGCGGTAATATACAATCCGCCACCCCAGCCAAAGCGGCCGGAGCCGAGGGAAGCGTTATTGTCTGAATTGTTATATCGAAAAGTACACTGGTCCACTAACGTCTGTGTGCCTAAGGAATCACCGGAGATATACATACCGCCGCCGCCACCGCTCCCCTCGTACGTCCCTGTATTGGCCTTGTTGTATTGGATGGTGCAGTTTACCAGGTGCACCGCGGACCATTTGAGATATATGCCGCCGCCTTCTGTCGCAGAATTCTCTTGTATGATGCAGTCTTTAATCAGGGGATAGGCCCCGGACAAGCCTTCTGCATGGACGAGGTAGATGCCACCCCCTCTTCTTTTGCCGCCGGCAATATAGGTGCCTATGCCGCCCTGAATTGTAAAGCCTTCCAGGATCGTCTCCGGCCCCAGATAGTCGCCGCTCACAACGGAAGTGTTTCCAAGTCCCTGGATTGTTGTAGAGGCAGCCCCGCCTGTGGACTTCACGGCCACATTGTTTTTCAGGGTAATATTCTCATGATAGGTTCCGGGACTCACCTCGACTATTTTAGCTGCTGATACGGGCCGGGAATAAACATCGTCAATAGCAGCCTGAATGGAATGAAAATAGGGTGGGGAATTGGGTTTTGAGCGGTCCACAAATACTGTTGTGTATTCATTCGGATATAGGCCCAGTATGGTTCCATGAAGGTCGGTATAGGTATAACCGCTAGGTGTCATGCTACCGAGATAGTAATAACCGTCGGCTTTGCCGCCCCAGCCCCAGTTGAAATGGAAGAAATCACCATTATAGCCGTCGCACACGAAGGCGTGGGCAGAATGGGTCTGGCCGCCGCTTGGTTCCTGGGCACTGTAGTATAAGGGGCGTCCCGCTCCCAGTTCAGTTTTTATTTTATCTTTCCACACATCTTCGTCATCATAACAGGTATAAGTAGGGGCCCCCGAACCTAGATCGAAAACAAGATCGCCCTGGTCATCTGTTGTGCAAAAATTACCGGAACCTTCATAAAAAACGAACTCAGCATTTACATTGTATTTGAAGTGATTTTTAAAGGCATATAATGCATCCCAGGTTTTAGCTCCTGATCCGCCAGGTGCGTATTCCATTTTTACGGCATAGCCGATATCCCTTAACAGTTCGGAGATGTGGTGGTTTGCGGTGGTAATACCCAGAAAACTACCTATGGAATCGGGCATTTCATCCCAGTTATAATGCCTGTTGGTGAGATTAATGGAAAGGTTGCTGTCATACTGGTGACAGGAAACCAAATCTGATTCGCAGTCATGTTCAGGCTCATAGGTCCGGGTAGTTCCTTCGGGGACGTAGGGCCAATTCCAGTATTTCATGACCTGCCCCATGGCCACGGCCACGCAGCCGGCAGGGGCTACCCGGTAAAAGTCCGTATTATGAAAAGGCCACCCGCATACTCTTCTTTGGATTCGTAAGGTACATAGGCGTCATAGGACTTATACCAGACACAGTAAGAAAGGATATCCCAGCAATTAGAGCAAAATGTGGATTTTCCGCCCTGGTTCCATTCGGTTGAGAGCAGGGGGCCCACTGAGGCCGGATAGAAGCTGCCCAGCGGGGCGGGCGGCGGCGAGGTGGCGTTATTGGCGTCAAAATCCTCTGTTGCGACGACCAACCGGTCCCATTCAGCAGCTGTTTTCTTACCGGGCGTTGCCCGTGCTTTGATGGCGCCGTGAATCTGATTCCCAATGTTGTCCATCCAGGCATCGAATTGGGGTGGACGGTCTTCCTCGCTATAGAATCCGCGCTCCGAATAGGCTATGATCGGATGGGCCACGTCATCCGCGGATACAATGACCCAGCCTTCAGGCTTTAAATTCAGCACATAATAGACCGGGTCCCCTTCAGCGGCTGCGGTGAAGACTCTGGAGACTGTCAATTCTTCTTCTCCGGCCTCACCGGCCGCGGATAAGCCTGTTCGAAGAGCGAGTTTTTTTTGTTTCATCTTTTTTTGAAGCTTCATCTTTTTCATATGATTAATGGCGACCTTTTTCACCTTTTTGATGGATACGGGCGCTGCCCGGCAAACATCTACCGACGGGCCGATCACCCAACTGACCAGCAACATAGCCCAAAGTACCATAAAAATGCGATTCTTCATGACATCTCCCTTCCGTTAGTTAGTGTCTGACCGAAAACCTGGTATTTTCCGACTGCGGCCCTCGGATGGGGTCCGCGTTCAGGTTGAGCACTGGTTTCAGATTCAAAAAAACTTCAATTGAAATCGGGACAACCGATAG
>Ga0180009_10000429_pt1 | contig 59235 bp, 58 predicted proteins | sample OS_PC_MetaG_FD_123537 | JGI IMG/M metagenome (GOLD analysis project Ga0180009, IMG submission 123537) | Groundwater microbial communities from the Aspo Hard Rock Laboratory (HRL) deep subsurface site, Sweden - OS_PC_MetaG | ecosystem: Environmental > Aquatic > Deep subsurface > Groundwater... | reverse complement strand
TTTAGCGGAAATGGATAAACTTAAAAAGATGGGAGTGCGGGAATTAAAGTTCTTTGATGATAATCTAACCCTGGATAAACCGCGGGCTAAAGCTTTGTTTAAGGCAATGAAAGAGCGCAGATTCAATTTTAGCTGGAATACCCCAAACGGGATCGCTGCGCAAACCCTTGATGAAGAACTGCTATGTTTAATGAAAAATAGCGGGTGCTATGAGGTAACTTTGGCCATAGAAAGCGGAGATGAACAGATTTTGAAAGAAGTTCTTAAAAAGCCGATTAATTTGGCGCATACTAAAGAAATGGCTCGGCTGATTAAAAAATATGGGATGAATACATATGGTTTTTTTATTATTGGGTTTCCTCAAGAGACAAAAAAGCAGATTTACAATACTTTAAGATTTATGAATAAAATTAAGCTGGACAGAATTTCCTTATTTATTGCCAGCCCTTTGCCGGGCACTGAAATATATGATGTTTGTAAAAATAAAAATTACTTACGCGGTCAGGTTACCGGCAAGGCCCTAGATTATTTTAGTTCGATTTTTGAAACTCCTGAATTTGATTCAAGGTACCTTGAAAAAATCAGGCGCCGCTGGTATTGGGGATATAATTTAAAGCTTTTATTAAGAAACCCTTTTGAATTTTTCCGAAACTATAGTATATTTATATTCAAGCGGCCGCTATTTATGTTGCGGGTTTTAATAAAAAAACTGGTTATGCCGAGTCTAATTTATGGAAGATGTAAAGCCTCAGAACAATAAATCTAAATACATAGATTTGATTCTCTGCTTATGTATATTCTTTTTTGCATTTTTTCTGCGCCTGATTTACCTGTATCAATATAAAAACAATCCTTTTTTTGATAGCCCGGTAATTGATGCCTTAACCAATTATTTATTTGCTGTGCGTGGGGCTGCGGGGGATTGGCTTGTAAAAGGTGAAGTTGTCGGACGGGGGCCAGTATATGTATATTTTCTGGCTTTTTTATTTAAGATTTTCGGAACGGGTTTTACTGCCGCACGCGCAGCTCAAATGACCCTAGGAGCTGTTAATTGTATTTTGGTATATTTTCTGGGTAAAAAGATTTTCTCCCGTTGGGTGGGAGTAATTGGCGCGCTTATTTGTAGCATATATGGGGTACTGATTTATTTTGACGCAGAGTTCCTGTATGTGGGATTAGCAATATTTATAAATTTGTTATTGCTCTTATCCTTATTGCATACAATTGATAAACCTCGAGTTTGGAAATGGATTGGCTGCGGTATGCTTCTCGGAGCATCGCTTCAAACTAATGCGACCATAATTTTGTTTATCCCGCTGCTTTTTGTGTGGTTATTTTTATTTGTTGATAAGAATAAACAGGAAGCGCCCTTAAGAATAAGAAAGAAGCGTTTTAAAAAGGCCCTGGGGACATTCTTATTAATAGTTTTAGGATTAAGTATTATTATGCTGCCGTTTACTCTGCGGAATTACTTTATGGGCGGAGATTTGGTAATGATTGGTTCCGCTGTTGGAATTAACTTGCACATCGGAAATAATCCGAACGCTGACGGTAAAAGCGTGTATGTACCGACACGGGATTTTTCTTATACTTGGCAATGGTACGATAATACGCTGATTGCTGCTAAAAAAGGCGCAGAAAGGGAGATAGGAAGAGAGGTCTTGCCGTCTGAGGCTTCTAATTATTGGATACGCAAATCTCTAGGTTTTATGTTAACTCATCCGGGAACGACCATGTATCTTATGTTGCGAAAGTTTTTTTATTTTTTTAATGCCTATGAAATTGCAGAAAACCAGAGTATTTATTTTTACCGAATCTGGTCACCGCTACTCAAAATACTGGTCTTTCATAATAATGTATTGGCTTTTCCTTTTGGGATAATTTGCCCATTAGCTTTATTGGGGATTATGGTTTCTTTAAAAAAGGATAAGACAATTATACTGCTGCTTATTTTTATAGGGGCGTTTCTTTTTCTGATGATGGTTCTCTTTGTTTGCAGCCGTTACCGAACAATTACTATTCCAATTTTCGCAATTTTTGCTGCGGCTGCCTTTGATTGGTATGGAAAGCAGGTTGCCCAGCGGAAATTTAAAACTATATTTTATTCGTTTATACCGCTGCTTTGTTTTTTTGTTTTTAGCAATGCGACTATTTTTGAAGTCCGGGAAGAGGATGAATCTCGCTGGTTTTTAAATATGGGTACAGCCTATCGGAATAAGGGGCAAAATGAAAGAGCAATTAAATCCTTTCAGGCGGCCAAAAAAGTAAACCCGCGCAATCCTGATGCAGTGTACAATCTCGGAGTTTTGTATTTGGAAAAAAAAGAATATGAAAAAGCGATCGAAGAATTTAAAAGCTCAATTAATATTGATGAGGATGATTCTGCTGCTTATTCCAATATAGGTATAGCATTGATTAAACAAGAAAGAATAGATGAGGCTATTTCCAGTTTTGAGTCAGCGCTGACGATAGATCCTGCCGATGTTGTTGCCTTGGCAAATCTGGGAGCTGCCTTTATTAAGAAAAGCGACTTTCCGGCGGCGTTGCGGGCACTTAAAAAGGGGCTGGAAAGAGAGCCGAATTTTCCGCCGCTTCACTTGCATTTAGGCATGGCGTTTGAAGGTAGCGGGAAGTTTGCGGATGCAGAAAAGGCATATTTAACAGCGATAAAATTTAACCAGGAATATGTTCAGGCTTATTACAGCTTGTCCAGACTTTATGATAAAATGGGATTGCCGGATAAAGCTAAGCAGGCAGGGATAAAGGCAATGAGTATATTTTCTGATGAGTATAAATAGGATGCGAAAATAAAATCTAATATCTCTTTTTTAATTTTTTATCCAAAGACTTTGACAGTATCCAGCCAGAAAGCATTGCCGTCGTTACCCCGGTTCCCGGGATAGTCCAATGCCCGGATAAATAAAGATTTTTGATGGGAGTTTCTTGTTTTAAACGGTATATTAACGTTTGCCGAGGTGTATTAGCCCACCCATACATCGCTCCATGATGACTTAAAGAAAAATTATTTAAGTCCTGGGGCGTAAATATTTTTTTAACCACAATATGACGGGATAAGTTTTTGACTTTTTGTTCTACCATTCGAATCATTTCATCGGCCATTTGCTCTTTTACTATGCGCCAATCACGTTCTGTTTGCCAGGGTAAAAAAACGGTTAAAATCAATGTGCTGTGTCCTTTCGGCGCCAAATCTGGCTCAAAATGGCTCGGACTATAAGCGCTTAGGCAGGAAATCTTACCTTTTTTGAGTTTTTCAAAACATTTTGTAAAATCAAGAGATTCATAAAAAAAGTATTCATGTTTGTCCAGGCCGTGTTGTGCGATATCAAAATCAAGGCCTAAGAATAATTTAAAAGGTCCTACAGACGGAGTTAGTTTCAATATTTTTTTAATGTATTTCTTAGGTGCAATATCAGGATTAATGAGTTTTGTAAAAGTCTGTATTGGATCCGCATTAGAAATAACTGTTTTGGCAAATATCTTTTGCCCGTTTTCTAAGACGACTCCTTGTGCTTTATTATTTTTAATTATAATTTCTCGAACTGCAGCCTTAAGCAAAACCTGGCCCTGATTTTCCTTGATAGCGCTGACAAAGACATCAGCAAGTTTTTGTGAATTACCTTGCGGATAATATGTATGCTCGCCATACAGGCCGCTCATGACCGATATTAACATTAACCCGGAAATTTTATCCGGCGGCAATCCCAGATAAGGCCAGCACGCCGCAAACAAAGTCGCTAAGCGTTTATTTTTAGTTAATATTCGAAAAAAAATATCTCCAGTTTTTCGAGAATTCAAGAACCAGAACAAGCCGGTAAAAGGATAGGTTAGTTTTTTTAACAAAGTAATTTTTTCATATTCACTTTTTTCCACTGCTTGTTTACCCTGAAAAATACGCGCTGTAATCAGTATATCCTGACGCCAGGCAATCATTGTTTTAAAAAACCTACGGATATCTTTTTTGCTATCAGGACACTGCTCAACCATAATTTGTTCAAGCGCCCCATAGTTGCCTGGTAATGGAATTTCACAATCTGGCAAGATTAAAGTGACAAAAGGATCAATTTTAAAAAATTTAATTCGATCTTTAATCTTATAATCTTCAAGGATTCGCGCGCAATTGCCTCTTTCATCAATTCCGGTTAATTGGTGTACGGCTAGATCAAATGTATATTCGCCAATACGAAAAGCAGAACAATTCCCCCCGGCAACCAGGTTGCGTTCGCAAACAATGACTTTTTGGCCTGCCTTGGCTAATCCTAAGGCTGCGGATAAACCTCCCATGCCACTGCCAATAACTATTACATTTGCATGATCTTGCATATAATTAAATATGGTTTTGGATACTAGCCTTATTATTCTTTGTTATTAAAAATTGGATTTTGGGCGTTCCTTCGCATTGTGGCATATTGTATCTTCGTGTCCGGCGCGAAGTGACTTAAGTGTTTATATTACAATAACTTCTTTGCAGTGTCAAGCTGTAAGGCCTGCCCATTTTTCGATTAAGAGCAAGGAAGGCGAAGAAACGCGGTTTATGTTCGTTTTGCCGAGATTCAGCAATGAAAAACCTTGACAAGACAATAATAATGTGGTATATTTCTCATCAACGAAGTACGGATAACCTTTAAATTAGTCCTGAGAGACTAGTAAGGAGAATAAAGATGAAATTCAAAACCTGCTTATTTTGTGCGAAAAATTCGGCAAAAGGGCAGGTTTTTTATTAATGGATAAGGAGCTTGGAAATGACACTAAAAGAAAAATCAAAATTAATGGATGCGCAGATGATAAAACGTACGCTTATGCGTATCAGCCACGAAATTTTAGAACGCAATAAAGGCACAAAAGACTTGGCAATTATCGGCATCCGCTGTCGCGGTGCGTACTTAGCGCAGCGGATCGCTGAATTTATCTGTGAAATCGATGGACAGACAAAATCAGTCCCTGTGGGCATACTGGATATAACCCTATATCGGGATGATTTGACGATGATTGCCTCTTGTCCGATTGTGCATAGCACAAAGATAGAATTTGACATAAACGATAAGAAATTGGTACTTGTTGATGATGTGCTGTTTAGCGGCCGCACAATACGCTGTGCTTTAGATGAGTTGGTTGACCTGGGAAGGCCGAAAAACATCCAGTTGGCGGTGCTGGTTGACCGCGGACACCGGGAGTTACCTATCCGGGCGGATTATGTGGGCAAGAATGTACCGACTACGCTTAAGGAAAGTGTCGAGGTCCGGTTGCATGAGGTTGATAATGCAGATGAGGTGGTTTTAATGGCACAAGGGAAAGATAAAAGAAAATGAACGGCTGGAGCAAAAAAGATCTATTAGGACTTGAGGAGCTTGACAAAAAGGAAATAGAATTGATTTTGGAAACAGCGAGCTCCTTTAAAGAGATTTCTACAAGAGAGGTCAAGAAGGTGCCGACGTTGCGAGGCAAAACAATCGTACTTTTCTTTTTTGAGCCTTCGACGCGGACACGTTCAAGTTTTGAGTTAGCCGCCAAACGTCTAAGCGCGGATACGTTGAGTATCGCCACCTCTTCAAGTTCGATTGTAAAAGGCGAGACACTGAAAGATACGTTTATGAATATTGAAGCGATGCAGGTGGATGTTATTATCCTTAGGCATTCGGCAAGCGGTGCGGCCCATATGCTCTCTAAATGTATTGCGCCGTCTGTGATTAACGCCGGAGACGGTTGTCATGAACATCCAACGCAAGGGCTTTTGGATATCTTTACCATCCAGGAAAAAATAGGTAGTGTTAAGGGGTTAAAGGTGTCCATAATCGGTGATATTTTGCATTCACGTGTGGCCCGCAGTAATATTTGGGGATTGAATAAATTGGGGGCAGAGGTTACGGTGTGCGGTCCAAAGACACTTATCCCGCGGGATATAGAAAAGATGGGGGTAAACGTTACCACAGACCTGTCTAAGGCGCTTAAAGGTGCGGATGCAATAAACATTTTACGTATTCAGCGGGAACGCCAGAAAGCCGGTATGTTCCCATCGTTACGTGAGTATGCTTTATATTTCGGCGTTACCAAGGAAAAACTGGATAAATTTGCCAAACCCGATGTTTTGATTATGCATCCAGGCCCCATGAACCGAGGCGTAGAAATAACCCCGGATGTGGCCGATAGCTCTTATTCTGTAATTTTAGAGCAGGTCACTAATGGTATTGCGGTAAGAATGGCCGTGCTTTACCTTGTCTCACAGGCCGGGCTACAGGAGCAATAAATGCGTTTACTTATTAAAAACGGTCACTTAATTGACGTAAAATCTGGCATCGATGATATCCAAGATATCCTCATTGAAGGACAGAAGGTTACAAAAATCGGCAAGAATCTAAAAGCCGAAAATGTAACAATCTTCAATGCCAAGGGTATGATTATTTTGCCGGGATTGATTGATATGCATGTGCATTTACGAGAGCCGGGATATGAATATAAAGAGACGATTTTAACCGGTACTAAGGCCGCTGCAGCTGGTGGTTTTACCAGTGTATGTTGTATGCCGAATACGAATCCGGTTATCGATAACCAAGGGGTAGCGGAATTTATCCTTGCCCAGAATAAAAAAGCAGGGCTTATTAATGTTTTTCCAGTGGGGGCAATCAGTAAGGGGTTAAAGGGGCACGAGCTGGCTGAGATCGGAGATCTTAAGACAGCCGGGGTTGTTGCTGTTTCCGATGATGGCAATGCTGTAGCGAATGCCGCGCTGATGCGCAGGGCCATAGAATATGCATCCATGTTTGCATTGCCGGTAATATCCCATTGCGAGGATAAAGATTTATCCGCAGGTGGTTATATGAATGAAGGATACATCTCTACGGTATTGGGCTTAAAAGGCATGCCGCGTATTTCTGAAATTGCAATAGTGGCGCGTGATATTGAAATTGCGCGTTTTACCGGCGGCCATCTGCATATTGCCCATGTTAGTTGCCGGGAATCCATAGAAATAATAAGACAGGCAAAAAGGCAAGGGGTGAATGTAACCGCAGAATGCTGTCCGCATCATTTCACGCTGACCGAAGAAGCAGTTTTAAATTATGATACAAACACAAAAGTCAATCCGCCGCTACGCACAAACGAAGATAAAGAGGCGTTAAAACAAGGTTTAAAGGACGGAACGATTGATTGTATTGTTACTGACCATGCCCCGCATGCCGAAGAAGAAAAGGATGTGGAGTTTGATCGTGCCCCGTTTGGCATTATCGGCAGTGAAACCGCCCTCGGATTGGTAATAACGGAATTGGTAAAGCCAGGGATATTATCCTTAAAACAGCTGGTAGAAAAAATGTCGCTTAATCCTGCCCAGATTCTAAAGATAGACAGAGGTTATATTAAAGAAGGCTGTATCGCCGATATTACGATAATCTCAACTGATAAAACATGGATGGTGGATAAAGATAAATTTTTGTCTAAATCGAAAAATTCGCCTTTCATCGGTAGGCAATTAACCGGCAGCGTTGTTTTAACAGTGGCCTCGGGCGAGATAGTTTTTGATGCTGGCAGCAACTAAACGACATATATTTAAGCGCGAATAAAAATAGATGAATTTATTGGCCGGGAAAATCCTAGATAATTTAAAAATGTAAAATAGGGTTCAATTGTATGGAATTTATTGCCGATCTTCATATTCATTCTAAATACAGCCGGGCGACATCCAAGAATATGGATTTAGAAAATTTGAGTTACTGGGCCAAGATTAAAGGGATCGGCCTGCTTGCCACCGGAGATTTTACACATCATCTTTGGATTTCGCAGTTAAAAGCCCAGCTTAAGCCCCAAGGTGATGGGTTGTTTAAATATAAAGATACTTATTTTATGTTGACAGCCGAAGTGAGCAGTATTTATTCAAAAAAAGGCAAAACCTATCGTATCCATAACCTTATTTTCGCGCCTTCGTTTAAGACCGTAGAGAGAATAAACAAGGTCTTGGCCGGGATCGGGAATATCGCTTCTGATGGCCGGCCCATACTTGGCCTGGATGCTGCCAAGCTGGCCAAGATAGTTTTTGATATCGATGAACGATGCTTTATTGTCCCCGCGCATGTGTGGACCCCCTGGTTTAGCTTGTTCGGATCAATGTCGGGCTTTGATCGATTAAAAGACTGTTTTGAAGAGCAGTCTTCCAAGATATATTGTCTGGAAACAGGGCTTTCCTCTGATCCGGCAATGAACTGGCGGTTGAGCGGATTAGATAAATATTGCCTTATTTCTAATTCGGATGCGCATTCACCGCAGAAGATTGGTCGAGAAGCCAACGTATTTGACTGCGAACTTAGCTATGACGATATTACCGACACCTTAAAGCAAAAAGATAAAAAACGGTTTTTGTATACGATTGAATTTTTCCCGGAAGAAGGTAAATATCATTTTGATGGGCACCGCAATTGCCAGGTGAGGTTTTCTCCTGCCGAGACTAAGCAGCATAAGGGGATTTGTCCTAAATGCACTAAGCCCTTGACCGTAGGGGTGATGAACAGGGTTGCAGCATTGGCGGATCGTGATTGTGGCTATGTACCGAAAGATGCCATACCGTTTAAGAACTTGATACCGCTGGATGAGATCATCGCTGAGGTAAAAGGTATTTCCAAGACTTCCAAGGCCGTGGCCAAAGAATATTTTTCCGTGATCCAGCGTTTTGGCAGCGAGTTTGAAGTATTATTAAAGGCATCTGATGAAAAGCTGAATAAATTCCTGCCGGCGAAAATAGCCGAGGCGATTTTAAAGGTACGCCAGGGCAAGGTTAATATTAAGCCGGGCTTTGATGGAGAGTTCGGTCAGATAAAAATATTTGATGCGCAGGAAAAAGAAAAAGGCACAGAGAAACAAATGAATTTTTTTTAGAAAGGGGCAAATACATGAAAAAGGCGATAGTAGTTTTTTATTCATATTCCGGCAATACGGAAAAATTAGCCGTGACCTTGAAAGAAGAACTAAGCGCTGAATTTAATACAGATATTTATCGTCTGGAAGCACTGGATGAAGCGGAATCATTTTTTGGCCAGGCCCTGCGTGCTTTTTTAAAAAAGAAGGCCCAGATTAAAGAGGATATAACATTAGATTTGGCTGCGTATGATTTGGTCTGTTTGGGCACGCCGGTATGGGCGTTTGGACCGGCCCCGGCCTTGCGGACCTATCTGAATAAATGCCGTGGAATTAAAAATAAACAGGTTTTATTATTTGCCAGCTATGGCAGCGGAGCCGGCAGTACTAAATGTATCAGACAGATGAACGATATTGTACAGAAAAAAGGGACTACTGCCGTAAAGTCCTTTCTCATCCAGCAGGCTGATGTTACTAATCGCACGAAGGTGACTTCGGCAATCAAAAATGCATTAAATAATGAATAAGATATTAATAGCGGTTATTGGGGGCCATAAGGCGGATAAAAAAGCCGCTAAACTAGCCGAAGACATCGGTAAGATAATCGCTCAGGTTAATGCTATTTTAGTCTGCGGAGGATTAGGCGGAGTAATGGAACGCGCTGCCTGTGCCGCTAAAAAAGCCGGCGGCCTTACTGTCGGCATCCTGCCTACGGATGATAAACGTACGGCGAACGCCTATATTGATATCCCGATTGCCACCGGCTTAGGTTATAGCCGCAATACGTTAGTAGTGGGGGCAGCAGATATCGTAGTTGCTTTACCTGGTAAAGAAGGCACACTTTCTGAAATTGCCTTTGCCCTTACCGCCAAAAAACCGGTTATTGGTCTAAAGACCTGGGAAGTGCCAGGGGTTATAAAAGTAAATTCAGCTAAACAGGCAGCTTGCGAAATTCGCAAATTGATCAGACGCTTAAAATAATTTTTTAGTTTGAATCCAATTTATTATTAATTATGGAAAAGATTAATGTCAAGACCGCAAAACAGGTAGAGTTTATCGATATCACCGAGAAAATTCGGCTTTTGATCACCGGCAAAAATATCGAAACCGGACATTGTACGATTTTTGTACCCCATACCACAGCCGGTATAACCATAAACGAAAATGCCGATCCCTGCGTGCGTAGAGATATTATAGCGGAGTTAAATAAGGTAATACCGCTGGCTGATAATTACACGCATTCCGAAGGCAATTCCGCCGCGCATATCAAGGCATCGTTGTTGGGATTTTCTCTGCATGTTCTTATCGAAAAAGGCACCTTGCAATTAGGTACATGGCAGGGGATATATTTTGCGGAGTTTGACGGGCCACGCAGTCGTCAGGTATGGGTAAGCATAATCTAAATCGAAATATGAGGATAATATGCCGGAATTGCCGGAGGTGGAAACCATAAAAAGAGATTTAGAAAAAGTTATCCTTAATAAAAAAGTGATTGATATAACTATTTATAAGTCCAAGGTTATTAAGGAACCGTCGTTGCCTAAGTTTAAACAGTTATTAAAAGGGGCAACGTGTATACAGGTATTAAGAAGAGGCAAGCTTTTAATCCTAAGTTTTAGGCGGGAAGATGGTCACCGGTATTATTTAACCATACATCTTAGGATGACCGGGCAGCTTGTGTTTGGCAAGAAGGATTTAAATAGCCGGCTTAATTTGCGGTTATCGGACGGAAGTTTTTTAAGCTATAACGATCAGCGCCTGTTAGGCGAGTTGCGTCTGGTCAAAGACTGGCAGGGTTTGGATTTCGTCCGGCACATGGGCCCAGAGCCGCTAAATAAAGGCTTTACCTTGACCGAGTTTAAAAAACGTCTTGACCGCAAGAAGGCAAAGATTAAATCGCTGCTTTTGGATCAATCTTTTATTGCTGGCATCGGCAATATATATGCGGCAGAGACTTTGTTTCTATCGGGAATAAATCCGAAGAAGGCAGCACATAGATTAACGAATATCGAAACCAGCCGATTATTTGGCAACATCAAAAAAGTGTTGAGACAGGCCATTATACACAGGGGGACATCATTTAGTAATTATCGCGATGGACGCGGGAAAAAAGGAAGTTATCTGCAGAGGTTATTTGTTTATGGCCGCCGGGGAGAATCCTGTTTTAAATGCGGTAGTAAAATTAAAAGAATATCTATTTCTGGCCGTGGTACCTATTTCTGTCCAAGGTGTCAGAAGTAACGCGGGTTTATAATGTGCGAAAGATAATATGATTTATCAAAAGCAAGCATATATAATAAATAATACAAGGCTTAGCCCGAGCATATTTCGGATAGAATTGGATATCCCCGGGTTATCTAAATTATTAAAGCCCGGCCAGTTTATCCATCTAAAAATAAATAAGGATATATACCCCCTACTGCGGCGTCCGTTTAGCGTGTTTGAACTTGTTAAAAAGCGAAACAGCAATGCCCAGCTTGTTTGCGTGCTTTATAAGGTGGTCGGGGAGGGGACACGCATCCTTTCTGAAAAAAAACCCGGCCAGAAGTTAGATGTGTTGGGACCGTTGGGCAATGGGTTTGACATTAATGCCGGGAGACTGGCTAATAATCCGATTGTGCTTGTTGCCGGCGGCATGGGCATTGCCCCTTTATTTTATCTAGCCAAGAAATTAAGGCAAAAGATAAAGGAAAGAAAGATAATCCTGTTTATCGGCATGCAGACAAAAAAGGAACTAGTAGCAATTGACGAGTTTAAAAGGTTGGGGGTTGGTATTGAGATTGCGACTGATGATGGCAGCTGCGGTTATAAAGGGTATGTTTCTGAATTACTCTATGATTTTCTAAAAAATAAAAGGAAGTATCTTGCTAAACCCTATGTATATGCCTGTGGTCCCGGACCAATGCTTAAAAGGGTCAGCGAATTATCTAGAAAATTTTCCCTTGCTGGCCAGGTATCTATAGATAAAATGATGGGATGTGGAATCGGCGCCTGTCTCGGTTGTGTGGTTAAGCTGAAAAAAGGTTTGGGGTATAAACGTGTTTGTAAGGATGGACCTGTATTCAGTATAGATGAGATATTATGGGAGGATTAAATATGTCGGTTGCGTATATTTTAGTAGGCATTGTGGCGGGGATGTTTGGAGGGTTGTTTGGTATTGGCGGAGCAACGATTATCGTACCGGCGCTGGTACTGCTTTTTGATTTCAACCAACATCAGGCCCAGGGGACGACACTGGCGTTGATGATTCCTCCGATCGGGCTTTTGGCTGCCTGGCGTTATTATACACAGGGACATGTGAATATCCAGGTAGCGGTATTTATTGCCCTGGGATTTTTCTTAGGTGGTTATTTGGGGGCGTTGCTTGTGGGCAAGGTGCCGGATTTGTTATTAAAGAAACTGTTTGGTTTTTTTCTGCTTTTTGTTGCGTTGCGTTTGATTGTATTTAAATAGAGGTATATGTTCATGAATTTAAGCGTTAAATTAGGCCGTTTAAAACTGAAGAACCCGGTTAGCGTGGCCTCGGGGACTTTTGGTTATGCCGAGGAATTTAAGGATCTGGTTTGCCTTGAAAAATTAGGCGCGATTATTACTAAAACTATAACCCGCCTGCCTAAACAAGGTAACCCGCCGCCCCGCTTAGTAGAAACCGCAGCCGGCATGTTGAATTCTATTGGCCTGCAGAATGAAGGCTTGGATAATTTTATAAAAGTAAAATTGCCTTTACTTAAAAAAATCAAGACAAAAATAATTGTAAGTATTGGCGGAACTGATGCCCAGGAATTTGTTTATCTTGCCCAGCGGTTAGAAGATGCCGGGGTGGAGGCTATTGAATTAAATCTTTCTTGTCCGAATATTAAATATAAAGGCTCAACATCAATAGCCGCAACCATGTTGGCCCATAATATTCAGGATATATCAAAAATCGTAAGCAGTGTATGCAAAAAAACCAAAATAGTGGTTATCCCCAAGCTCAGCCCGAACGTTACGGATATTGTTCATCTTGCCCGGGCAGCCGAGGATGCCGGTGCCCAGGCAGTAAGTCTTGTGAATACATTTTTAGCCATGGCTATTGATATTAAAAATTATCGTCCAAAATTAAAAAATGTAACCGGCGGTTTAAGCGGTCCGGCTATAAAACCGATTGCGTTGCGGATAGTATATGAGCTGGCGAAGGCGGTAAAGATTCCTGTTTTGGGTATGGGCGGTATCATGAGCGCAGAGGATGCCCTGGAGTTTATGATTGCCGGTGCTACCGCCGTAGGTGTGGGAACGGCTAATTTTGTTAATCCCCATGCTGCCGAAGAAATTATAAATGGGTTAGGGAAATATCTTAAAGAAAAAAAGATTAAAGATATAAACAAAATCATAGGTATTATAAAAACATGAAGCCCAAGACACAATTAATCGTAGCCTTAGATACAGATTCTTTAAAACAGGCCAAGCAGACAGTAGATACCCTGTCTTCTTTAGTTAGCTATTTTAAGGTTGGAAGTCAGCTGTTTACAGCTTGCGGCCCGGCGGCAGTGAAGATGATAAAAGATGCTGGCGGTAGTGTTTTTCTTGATTTGAAATTTCACGATATTCCTAATACCGTGGCCAAAGCAGCCCTAAGCGTACTTGAACTTGGGGTCTCGATGTTCAATGTGCATGCCTTAGGCGGTAAGATAATGCTGACGGAAATGGTTAAGGCCGTGGATAAAGAATTCCGGAATTCAAAGGCAAAGCGGCCGCTAATATTAGGGGTGACCATCCTTACTAGTTTCAATCGTCAGCAGTTAAATAGCATTGGTATTATGCGCAGTGTAAAGAATGAAGTAGCGTATCTGGCCCGGCTTTGCAAAGGCTGTGGCTTGGATGGCGTGGTTTGTTCAGGCCATGAACTTGAACTTTTACGGCGGGTTACAGGAAAAAATTTTGTCCTGGTTGTGCCAGGGGTAAGGCCAAAAAAATCAGAGTCTTTTGATCAGAAAAGGATTGTTACCCCAGAAGAAGCCGTACGGTTAGGTGCTGATTTTATTGTAGTGGGCCGGCCTATTACCGCATCTAGCGATCCCCTTAAATCAGCTCAGGATATTATCAATCAACTCAACTAGATTGCCGAAAGAATAAAATTCGTTTTAACAATTTTGGATTTTTTATTATTCTGTTTAATGCGTATAACGGATTTTTAAGAGAATAGATAAAAGACGCCTTTTTTAAATCCTGCTGGTAGGTATGGACCAATTCCTTAATATCCTCTTTACTAAAATCAGCCGTAGAAAATAAGGCCGTTCCATGGGTTCGTGTAGCCGTAGAAAAATCCTTGCTGCTTGGATCCTCTTTTATTAGGCCCAGGTTTAGACATAGATCATACAGCTCGGTACCAGGCAGGGGGGTTGCGATTAAAAGATGCGGGATAACATTATCGGTCTTGAATAATTTTAGGGCAAGATTAATTGTTTGTTCCATGTTTTCTTTCGTTTCCCCGGGAAATCCAATTACATAAAAAGCGCCCAGCCTTATTTTTAATTTTTTACAAATTTTTATGATCTCTAACATGCGCTCTAATTTAGTCGATTTTTTAATAATCTCGTCAAGTACCTTTTGATTCCCGGACTCGATACTGATTGTTAATTCCTGACATCCGGTTTGCTTGATTTTCTTCAATATCTCGTAATCTAGGGAATCTGCCCGGATCCCGTTCGGGGTATCCCATTTTATGATTAGCTTGTGTTGGATAATCTTATCCAGAATTTTCTCAAATCTCACCTTGTCAAATGATATGTTATCATCTTCGAAATGGAAGTTAGAGATCCCATATTTTTTAATAATAAATTCAAGGTGGTCGATGACCGACTCCGGCGACTGGGCCCGGAATTTTCGTCCCATGTGGAGTTTGATTGCACAAAAAACACACGCATACGGACACCCACGGCTGGTTATAATCGAAATCGAGTTTTTATGCACGCGGCTGCGGCCGGCATAGAGAAACTCGTTGTCCAAATAATCTTTGAAATCAATGAGCTCATAGGCCGGAGGTGGCAGCATATCCAGGTTTTCGATGAATTCTCTTTTTTTATAATAAATTAAGCCGTTTTCCCTGTAGGCTAAGCCGGCGATATTTTTTAAGGTGTCTTTTTGTTCGAAATTTTTTACGAATTTGTACATTGTTTGTTCGCCTTCGCCGACCACACAAAAGTCGCCATGATTTTGCGCTAAGAACATCTTGTATCTTACCGATGCATCCGGGCCGCCGATAATTATCGTGGCCTGGCTATGAATCTCACGGCAGAGTCTACTGATTTTTATGACTTGTTCGGCTTGGGCGGTAAAGGGGGCGGTAATGCCGATTATATCCGGATTATATTTTTTAAGTTCCGATTCGATTTTTTCAATCGGGCTGCCGTATATTGTAAATTCTGTGTTTTTATTGACCTCAAAGTCGCGGCTAAGAAAATCGAGGATCTGAACACTGCAGATATCTTTTATGTTAGCGGCGATATACAATAAACTCAGCGGGAAGTACAGGCTGAAGTTTTCCGATCCGGAAAAGTATTTTTGCGGTGGATTTATTAGTAATATTTTTAACATAACTTTAAGTTGGTCACAGCCTAATCTACCATAATGCCGTTGAATTTTCAAGAAGTGTGCGTTAACGCGCGCTTAGTCAAAGTAGTACCAATTTTTAGCTAAACGTTGTATAATTTATATAAACATATTTTTTTATCAAAATCCCTTAGTGTAATGGCAAAGGAAAGTTATGATAGATAAGCTAGTGCGTTTAATTAAATATATTTTAGGAAAAGATCCCAGCGGCCTTGGGCAAAGGCAGGCCAAACCAACCCTATCTTGTATCCGGGCTGATCATCTTGGCCGCTATGAATTTGCTAAACGATATATTAAACCCGGGGATAAGGTATTGGATTGTGCCTGCGGGGTAGGTTATGGCAGTTTTATTTTAGCCCGGGATACAGGTTTAGCCTCCATCGTCGCTGTGGAGAAAGATAAGGCGGCAATTGAGTTCGCCCAAAAACATTATAATGCCTCTAAACTCCGGTATCTATTAGGAGATATTTTTTCTCTGGATATAGAAAACAACCATTTTGACTGCATAATTTGTTTTGAGACATTAGAGCACGTAGATGGCGAGGCCCTTATAAAACTATTTCATCAAAAATTAAAAGCCGGCGGGGTGCTTATCGTCTCGACCCCCAATCAGGACAAAGAGCCGTTTGATAAAAAGAAGTTTCCGTTTCATTTAAGACACTATACCCCGCAGGAATTTGAATCTTTATTGGGTTCAAACAGGTTTGAGATTACAGGTAAATATACGCAATTTGAACGGAAAGATATTACAGTTAGCGAAGGTTGGCAGGGCTTGTTTAATATCGCGGTGGTTAAGAAGTCATAGGAGTTAAAAATATATTTTATGGAGTCTGTAAATGAACAGGTGATTAAAAAGCTAACGGATTTAAAAAAAGACGCAATTCAATATATCCCGTCTTTAATCATTCCGGCGTTGTTGAGTCTTGTCACCATTGGAATTTTTACGCGTGTTTTTAACCCTTATCAATATGGCCAGTATGTGTTAGTTGTTGCCGTAGTGAGTATCATTATTAATATCGCCTCGGTTTATAGCCGCAGTTCGGTATTGAGATTTTATCCAAAGTTAAAAAAAGAAGATGATTATCTGAAATTCCAACAGCATTTTGTCATCGCGGTTCTTTTAACGGTTTTATGCTTATGCGTTTTAGCGGGGGCATTATTTATGTTTAAGGAAAAGATACTGGGGGAATTTACGAAATTCTATCTTGCCGCATTTTTGATGATTGTCTTTGGTGTTATATTTGAAAATTTCACTGCTTTTTTCCGGGCAAAATTAGAGCCTCGGAAATATTCGAGATATCGGGTTGGGTTTGCCGCTCTGGGTGCGTTGCTTGCGGTCATTTTTATATTTTTTGTATTCAGGGATGTTTTATCGATTGTATTGGCAACGGGAGTGAGTTATCTGGTTGTGTCTTTATTTATGTCGCGTGAACTTGGGTTTTGGCAGCTGCGGGGTTTGCTAAGGGCTATTGATTTTAATTATATCCGAAAATTTGCCGTTTATGGATTCCCGCTTGTAGGCTGGATGGCGGGATTTACAATATTAAATCTTTCTGACCGCTTTTTGATAGAATTGTTCCGGTCAACGCAGGAGGTCGGGATATATGCTGCGGCTTATGATTTGATTGGACGGGGATTCGGCTTGATATCCAGCCCGGTAATGTTGGCGGCGCATCCTTTAATCATTAATATGTGGGAGACCGGCCAAAGGAAAAATGTCGGCAATGTCATCGCAGTCTTTGCTCGCTATTTCTGGTTAGCCGGGTTGCCGGTAGTAATGCTGCTTAGTGTGTTTAGCTTGCAACTAATCCGGATTGTGTTGGGCGGCCAGTTTCAGGAAAGTTATGTTGTGGTGCCGTTTATTGCCGCTTCTTTTTTGTTCTGGGGCCTGGGCATGTTTATGCATAAGGGATTGGAATTGGCAGAGAAAACCAAGGCGATCTTTTTCTCAATTTCGGTGTGTATAATATTAAATATAATGCTTAATGTCATATTTATCCCGAAATTTGGCTACATTGCCGCAGCAGTAACAACCTTGGTAAGTTTTATGTTTTATCCGATATTGACATATCGGTTAACCCCGGCGAGTGTAAGGTGGATAATACCCTGGCGTTCTTTAGGAAACAGTATTATAAGCTGTCTTATCAGCGCCGGTATTTTGTTTGCATTAAAAACAATATTGTTGTGCGAGACAGGAATATTTTCGCTGTTTTTTTTGATAATGCTGGGATTAGTAATCTATGTCGTGGTTTTATATTTTTTGGACGAATACAAGGACTATGAGCTTGTATATCTTAAAAAGAACCTGAGGCTAAAATGAATATTGCCTTTATCTGTACCGGAGAATTTGAGCCGTTTCTTTATGATTGTATTGCCAAGCAGTTAGAAAAAGACGATGTACATATCTTTTACGTGGCCTTTTTTCTGAATATACGCAGTGCGGTTAGAAGACTTCACCGCATTCCTTATCCGCAGCGGATTACACCGGCGGCTTTAGATAAAGAATCCGTCTTTGACCGTAAGACGCAGGGGCAGATAGTCAAATACGATTATTTACGGCTGCGCGCGCGCGGACAGCTTATAAAGCCGGAGGTATTGATCCAGCAGGCGTTGGGTTATGAGGTATTTTTTTCTAATTTTTATAAAGAGAAAGATATTGAAGCGATAGTTGTTTGGAATTATTTTCCGGTTATGGTCAATGTTGCCTGGCGGCTGGCACGCAAGATGAATTTAAAAACCATGTTTTTTGAAAATGGGCCGCTGCGTAATACGCTTTTAATAGATACCCTCGGTATAAATTATCAATCGTCTTTGACCTTAAAAGACAGGTCTTTTTACCAGCAGGTGACTATTGATGATAAGCTCTGGGGGCCGTTTATTACCGAATATAAAGATAAAAAACAGAAAATACCCATGGCCAATAAAGGGATTATGAGCCTTTTTGCCAAGTTCTGTTATGCACTGCTTATGCGCAACTGTTTTTACCGCAGGAAATTTCCTGACCTTGCCGTAGATACGATCATGCAGTCTGTATATAAAAAGCTTTATGCAAAGTGCTGGCTAAAAGCAAAGACCTTGGTCTTGCCCGATAAATTTGTGTTTTTACCGCTGCAATGTTCTTATGATACGCAGATCTTGATCAATTCCCCGCACATCAATAATATGGATGATTTCGTTAAGATTGCGTATGCGGCCATAAAAAAAGCATTACCCCCTGATTATAAAATAGTCGTCAAGGAAACCCCGGATGATTGGGGCCGGATTAATTACGGGCATCTTAGAAAACAATATCCGGATATTATCTGGTTACAAAAATGCAATATTTCTGAATTAATCCAGAAGGCAGCTTTAATAATCACCATCAACTCCTCGGTGGCGATAGAGGCATTAACGTATTATAAGCCGGTGGTTACGCTCGGTATGAATTATTTTAATATCGAGGGTATTGTTTATCATGTGCGGGATTTAGATAGTCTTGGGGAAATATTAAAAACCGCAGTTAAAGCGTCCGTTAATCAGGAGCTGATAAACAAGTTTTTGTATTATTTACGGTTTGAATACCTGGTGCCCGGCTCTCCGGGGTATTGCGACGAGTTGTCGTTAACGCCGGCTTATAACCGGGTAAAAAAGATATTAAGCGAACATAATTAAATGAAGACAAGACTGTTTATTATCATCCTAGTCTCTATATTAATCGGGATATTAATCGCCTGCCTTGCTTATTATCGGCAATTTTACTATGTACTGTTTTTGCTTATTGCGGCCATGCTTACCTTTGCCTTAAAAAGGGGTAAGGTCACGGTTTATGATTGGTTATTCCTGTTTATTCTTACCATGCCTGTTCATTCCCTGCGGCTGGGAGGACAGGTGCATTTTGTCCGGTTAACCGAGATTATTTTTATGCCGCTTTTTTTGTTTTGGCTGATTGATCGCTCTTGGTACCGGCGGCGCGCCTTAAAGATGCACAAAGAGTTTTTTATGATACTGGGATTTTGGATTATTAACATCTTGGCTATCTCTAAATCAATGTATCCGGTGATAAGTATTATGCGGGTATTGATTATCAGCTACCTTATAATCTTTTGTTATCTGGTTAGCGATATTTTAAGAACCAGGCAACGCATAATGTTTATTACCCAGGCCATGATTGTCATCTCGGCATTGTCTGCGATTTTAGCGATATTGCAGGTTTTTATTCCCGAACTACACATTTTTCCTAAGCATAGCTTGGTCTCTTTAGGCCGGATTACATTATATCGGGCCGGGGCGGGCTGGGAAGATCCAAATTATTATGCTTTATATTTAGTGATGAATGCGGCTTTAACATTATCGTATTTGTTTTCCCGGCAGCTGAAAACAAAGGGATTTTTCAGGGTTTGTCTTTTGTTGCAATGTGCCGGCATCGTGGCTACTTTTTCGCGTATGGGTTTTATCTGCCTGTTTTTTGTTTTTGTCTATTCGTTATTTGCCTATCGAAAATTGAAAATCGCTATATGCATCTTGCTTATTGCGATCGTTGTAATTGCGGGACTAGTGGGTTCGATTGAGTATATATATGATCATAGCCCGTTTGTTCAGGCCTATGTGTTCCGGCATCCGGATTTAGAGATGCTGCAGCGATATCCGCAATTGATCTTGGTCTATCGCTGGGATGCCTTCTGTGCTAACTGGAGGATGTTTATCGACAACCCATTTTTGGGGGTAGGACCGTTTATGGCCATGTATAATTATAGTAAATATGTTCCGGCGGATGCGCTTTGGTCTAACAAAGAGATATTTGATACGCATAATCAATACTTACAGTTACTTTCGGAAAAGGGGATATTCGGGTTTATATTTTTCATGGGGTTTATTATTTTGATTTGGCAAAGATTGACGAGGTTGATTGTTCGTTACCAAGATGATCAAATCCATTGTGTGCTTATCGGTTTAAAGGGCAGCATGTTTGCTTATTTGGTAGCGTCTTTAGTTACGCAGACAACACATGAGATACAGTTTTGGCTAAGTGCGGGATTATGCCTTGCCTTATTTTCGATATTAGAGAAAAAGGAAGGACCTTGTGTCGGATAAGAAGAAAAAAATCTTGTTTTTAGAGCAATACGCAAATATAAGCGGCGGACAACGTGTGCTGCTTAAAACTATCGCCGGCTTAGATAAAAAGCGCTATGAGATTTTGGCGGTTGTTCCTGGACGCGGCAAGTTAAGCGAGGAATTAGATAGCCTTGGTATAAAATATGAAATCCTAGCCATCGGCTATTATTCTATCGGCCACAAGACGCTTTTAGATATATTAATCTACAGCCTTAAGGCGCCATTTTTGATAATCGGGCTTTTAAGCATGATAAAAAAACAAGGGATTGATCTTGTCTATGCTAATGGGGCCAGGACCTTTCCCCTGGCCACGATCGCTTGCTTTTTGGCCAGGATACCTTTAGTTTGGCATGTACACAGCATTTTTACTGGCGGCATTGCCAAAAGATTGTGTCTTTTATTCGGAGGCTTTAGTATTGTAAAAAAAATCATTGTCGTATCAGATGCCGTCGGAAGACCGCTTGATAAGCTCCGGGTTAAGATAGAGAGGATCTATAACGGGATAGATACCCAGATTTATTATCCGCATGATAAGGTAAAACTAAACAAGACTGAATTAGGAGTAAAACCCACTGATTTACTGGTCGGGGTTATTGGGCTTCTACTTGATTGGAAAAATCAAGAGGATTTGATCCGGGCGGCAAAAGTGGTTAAGGATGCCAAGTTAGCGGGGGTTAAATTCTTGATTATCGGTGATTGCTTGCCTGGCGATAAGGCGAGCCGGCTGTATAAGAAAAAGCTTGAGGATTTAGTCGAAGAACTTAGTCTTTCGGATCGGGTTATCTTTACCGGATATCGTAATGATATTCCGTTTCTTATGCGGATGTTAGATATCCTGGTGCTTAGCTCAAAGGAGCCGGACCCGTGTCCTTTGGTTATGCTCGAGGCAATGAGTAGCGGTTTGGTTGTGATTGCTACCGGTTTTGGCGGGCCGGCTGAGATTATCGAGCAATCCCGTGATGGCCTGCTCTATGAGGCCGGTGATTATAAGGCCTTAGCTGAAAAAATATTAGACCTTGTCCCCGATAGAACAAAAATTGAACAGCTGGCTCAAAATGCACGGCTTAAAATTAAAGAGCATTTTAACCTATCTATGTATACAGAAAAAATAGATAAGATAATTGGTTTATATTTAAAATGAAAGTATTATTTCTAAATCCTCCATTTTTAGGCAAGTTTTCGCGTTCACAACGCAGCCCCGCTATTACCAAAAGCGGTACCCTGTATTATCCAGTCTGGTTATCATATGCAGCCGGGGTTATGGAAAAGGCGGGATTTGAGGTAAAGCTGATTGATGCGGTGGCGGCTGTGTTAACGCCAAAGATGGTATTTAGGAAGGCCGTGGAATTTGATCCGCGTTTGATTGTTATTGATACCTCGACACCTAGTATTTATAACGATATAAAAATTGGCGCAGCATTAAAAGATAAACTTCCGGCCAGCTTCATCGTTGTCGTCGGCACCCATGTAAGTGCATTACCGGATGAAACATTACGTTTAAATGAAAATATTGATGCGGTAGCCAAAGGCGAATATGACTATACGCTTTGCGACCTGGCCGCGGCATTAGAAAAAAATGGGGATCTTAAAAATGTCCTTGGCATTAGTTACCGGTACGATAAAGATATAATCTCAAATCCCTTGCGGCCTAAAATTGACAACCTTGATGAGGTGCCGTTTGTAACCGGGGTCTATAAAAAACATCTGAACATAAAGGATTATTTTTTTGCGGCATCTAATTACCCGCAGGTGCAATTATTCACCGGTCGCGGTTGTCCGTTTCAGTGTTTTTTCTGTGTTTATCCTCAGATAATGCATGGGCACACCTACCGTGTACGCTCGGCCCAGAATGTAGTAGATGAGTTTAAGTTTATCCGCGAGAGCTTGCCTTATGTAAAAGAGATTGTAATCGAGGATGATACCTTTACGATTGATACCGGAAGGGTCAAACAGATCTGCCAGCTGCTTTTAAAAGAAAATAAAATAGTCACCTGGAATGCCAATGTCCGGGCCAACCTAGATTTAGATACGATGCAGATGATGAAGGCGGCTGGGTGCCGTTTGATTATTGTGGGATTTGAAAGTGCGGACCAGACGGTTTTGGATAATATTCAAAAGGGGATCCAGGTTGGGCATATGGAGAAATTTTTTCAAAACGCAAAAAAAGCCAAGCTCATGGTGCACGCGGCTTTTATGGCCGGCAATCCGGGGGAGACCAGGCAAACCCTCGAGAAGACATTGCAGTTTTCGATGCGGATGCTGCCGGATACTGTGCAGTTTTTTCCATTGATGGTCTATCCGGGTACTAAGGCGTATGCCTGGGCCCTTAAACATAAGTTTTTAAAGACCACCAACTACGGACATTGGCTTACCCAAGACGGCTTACATAATTGTTTTATTGATTCCGGTGATTTGAAGGCGCAGGATCTTGTGGATTGGTGCGACCAGAGCCGCCGCCGGTATTATTTAAACCCAAGGTATCTTTTATATAAAACTAAACAGATGCTTTTGCATCCTGAGGAAGCCCGGAGGACGTTTCGGGCGGCGTTACAGTTTAGAAAATATATATTAAGGGGGATTTTTAAGTAAGATGGCTAATTTGGTTTTCTGGATATCGTTAGGCGTACTTGTCTATATCTATTTCGGCTACATAGTGATTTGTGTGGTCTTAGGGGTAATATTTAAAAAACAGCGTAAACAAGAAGATATCTTACCGGGGGTAACCCTGCTTATCCCCGCCTTTAACGAAGAGGCCGTAATCCGCCAGAAGATCGAAAATTCCTTAGGGCTTGATTATCCCAAAGAAAAAATAGAGATCGTGGTTGCTTCTGAATCCCAGGATAAAACCAACGCCATTGTCGCTGAATATGCAAGTCAAGGTATTATCCTTTGCAGCTATGACAGGCGTCAAGGTAAAAGCCGGATGATGTTTTTAACCATACCTAAAACCAAAGGCGAGATTATTGTGTTTTCCGATGCCAACGCCATATTTAAGCCGGATGCGTTAAAAAAACTTGTAAGAAATTTTGCCGATAATCATATTGGCGGGGTATTGGGAAAGCTTGTAATTTCAAATGCCCCGGATTCTGCGGTAAGTACCGGCGAATCCATATATAAAAAATATGAGGGGATTTTAAGAAAATATAATTCTTATTTGCATTCTGCCCTGGGCGCAGATGGTTCGATATTTAGTATAAGAAGAGAACTATATCTGCCGATCAATCCCGATCGCGGCGATGATTTTGAGCTGGCGATTCGAATTCTGGCCAAAGGCTATGGCGTAGTTTTTGAGCCGGAGGCGTTGTCTTATGAGCAGGCCTCGGTTGTCTTGGCCAGTGAAGTTAAAAGAAAGATAAGGATAGTCTCCTGGTTTTTCAAAAGCTCTTTTATATTATTAAAAGAAATGCTTCAGCCGTTACGGTGTTTTTTAATCTGGCAGGTTATCTCACATAAGCTCCTTAGGTGGCTGTCGCCTTATTTCTTACTGGCTGTATTTTTTTCCAATCTATTCTTCTCTGATGCACAGCCGGGCTATCGGATATTTCTTTATGGGCAGTGCCTATTTTATCTAGTGGCTGTATGCGGCTGGGTTTATGCGGATAAAGGCAAAAGACATCTGCCGCTATTTCTAAAACTTCCTGTATATTTTTTAATGTTTAATTACGCATTTTTACTGGGTACATTACAGGGGATATTCTTAAAGCAGAAACCAGCATGGGAAAAGGTAAGGTAAATTTTAAGCCTGGGTATTTTCTTTTACATAGAAGGCATTGGAGAATAAATTAAACAGCGGGTTTAAGCTGAGACGACTAAACAGACTCTTTAAGTCGTTAGAAGCGGGAGTCTTAAACAGGATCTTAATGTCCAACAGTAACGACCAGTTTTTGATGTAGTAAAGATCGTATTCTGTCCGTTTTATAATGGATGTATTTCCCCGGTACCCGTTTATCTGGGCCCAGCCAGTTATCCCCGGTTTAACCGCATGTCTTGATTCGTAATTCGGGATATCTTTTTGGAATTGATTTACAAAATAAGGTCTTTCCGGTCGGGGGCCGACAAGACTCATCTCGCCACGCAGGACATTGATTAGCTGGGGAAGCTCGTCAATATGTAATATGCGCATATAAAGACCGGTCTTAGTGCTGCGGCAATCAGCTTCATCTCCCCATACCGGACCGGAACTTTTTTCTGTGCCTTGAGGCATTGTCCTGAATTTATAGATATAGAAGGGCTTGCCTTTTAATCCGCATCTTTTTTGTTTATAAATAATCGGGCCCGCCGAGCTGATTTTTACAAGCGCGCAAACCAAAAGCAGAACGGGAAAAAGCAGGACTAATGCCAATATAGAAATAATAATATCCAAGGCCCTTTTTAAAATACAGGAGGCAACTGTCTCGGTTTGGGCCCTATTGATTTTGTCCGTTATTACAAGGTTCATGTGTTATCACTTCCTAAAATTTAAGGTTGCCGGCATTATTTATAGAAAAGATGGTCAAGTATACCTTATTTTTCAGGGTTTTGCAAATGAAAAAAATAAAGGGTAGGTTAAATCGCATTTCTTTTAAAAAGTCGGCTGATTTTTAGGCTAATAAACCTCTCCTATTTTAGCCTTTGTAGCGGCATTAACAGGGCCAGGCTGCATCCTGTGCACAGGCCAACAAATGCCCCCAATAATAGGTTTAACAGCAGGTTAGGACGTATAGGCTTCTTGGGCATCTCCGCGGCTTCGATTACTTCCATATCCGATATCAGTTTGCTTTTTTCCTGGTAAATCTTTAAATTAAGTTGGTTATTTAAAAGATCCTGGTAGACCTTTTGTTTGTAGCGGACATCATCAAGTAGATGCGATACCTCAGGCTGATTGGCCAGAAGTTCGTTTAAGCGATGGGCATAATCGGCGTTGGCCTTGGCCAGGACCGTGCGCTTACTTTCTAAAAGCTGCTTTTCTGTTTCGTAGGATAATATCTGGGCGGTAATAATTTTATCCAGTTCTGCCTCTAGATTCTGCTCAAGTTTTTCGATCTGTTTATTTACGTTGATGACCTCAGGATGCTGGGTCGTAAAGTCGGTGGACAGATCGGATAGTTTGATTTGGGCAGTTTGGATTTGGGCCTGCAGCTGTTGGATTACTTCGTTATCGATAATGAAAGGATAATGTAATTCTGAGTGTTGTTTAGTGCTAACATCTTTTTTTAGTTTTTTCAAGTTGGCATCTATTTTATGAATATCCGAATCAATATCGATAAGGGCGGTATCAAAGTGGGCAAAGCGTTTTAGGTCAAGTACTATCTCGGACTCAGGCAATATCGCTATTTGTTTTTTCTGGGTATATTTCTCAAGCCCGGAACGGGCCTGGTTTAATTGGTTTTGGGCTAGGGTTATTTCGCGTTCAATGCTTGAGAGTGTTTTGTCGATTAAGCCTAGTTTGTTTTGGTAATGACGTTCAAAATAACTTTCGGCGATGGCATTGGCCAGATAGGCCGCCCATAATGGGTCATAATCCTCAGCGTTTATTTCAATGATGTTTGTGCGTTTGAGCAATATAACCGAGATATTGTCCTTGATGAATTTATCCAGATCTTCTAACTCATCTTTTTTGCGGGCGGATATCTTTTCTGCGCGGGGCATGATTGTTAAGGCCTGCCGGATTACCGGCTTGCTTTTTATGATCTGTTCCTGGTTTGCATAGAAATTCTCATCGGCCGGGTAGGGGATAAAGTCAAAGGATGAATTTGAGGATTCTTTTTTGAGTAGAATTTTTGTCGTGGCCCGGTACACAGGCTGCATCAATAAGCTGGTCAACAGGACACTGGCAAAGATGATGAAGGTTGTAATGAAAATTACTTTTTTGTTTTGGCTTAAAATTTTAACAATATCAACAGAACTAACTTCATTTGTACTGTGCATGGTCATCCCTGCCATTAGCGTGTTTACTATCCATAACCGCAACTTAATCGTCTATTGCTTTATATAATAGATACGAGTCAGCGGCGGGTTTAATATTTGCATTAAAGAACCCGACGAAATCCTTTATCTTGCCCATAAAACTCGTGGGTACATAGACGATATCGCCGGGTTCTAACATAACATCATTGCCAAATTTTCCGTCCTTGATAACGCTGTGCAAATCCGCGCTTAATATTATAGGATTAACCGAATAGGGTTTTTTTACGATCATCGTATGTTTGAGCAGGGCATCATCGGTATAACCCTCGGCCATCCCGATGGCCTGAAGTGCCGTAATCCGCTTCGAAATAGTATAGATACCCGGCTTTTTCACCTCGCCCAGGACAAGTATGCGGCGGCTGCCGAAGTTAGTGACAATCACGCTAACCTTGGGCGATTTTATGAAGCGGCCCAGTTTGGCTGTGATTACCTCGCTTAGTTCGGCCGGGGTTAACTGGTATGCCTTTACTTCGCCCGCCAACGGCAGGGCAATGTTACCGTCTGGCCGGATGGTTACGGTTTTATTCAGATCATCGTTACGCCAGACCACAATCTCGATGCTATCGCCGATACCGAGTGTATACTTATTGCGGGGGGCTTCCTGTTCAAACTCTTCCTTTGCCGTTAAGGCCGAACAGACGATGATACCTAAAAAAGACAAAGCCAGGGTTAAAATAAGGGTAGATACTATGAGTTTATGGGCTGTTTTCTTCATATTGGCCTTATCGGCTAACAATCTTTATAATGATTTTAATACAAGTAGATATACAGCATTATCATAACATGAAACTCTAACTATGTCAAAATAAATCGGATAACATTATTAAAAATAACAAGTTATTGACTTTTATTTTATGATTTAGTAAAATATACGTCTATCAAAAAGGAGTCAATTTTGATCAAAAGCATGACAGGTTTCGGCAAGGGGCGGGTATCTTTTGCCGATGGTTATATCCGGGTTGAAATAAAGACGTTTAACCATAAGTTTTTTGAATTAAATCCAAAACTGCCGGAAAATTTACAGCCTTTTGATGAGTCGATAAAAAAGCTGATAAGGCAAAAGATAAAAAGGGGTAAAGTATATTTCTGGATAACTTACGAGCAGTGCAACGATAATGCCCTGAATGTGATTATCGATGAAAAAAGATTAAAAAGATATTATCGCCTTCTTACCGGGGTCAAAAAGAAATTCAAGCTCAAGGACGATATTACCCTGACTCAATTATTGTCATTCCCGGAAGTTATTGCCTTGCGTCCTAAGAAAAAAAGCAGGACCTTGCTTTGGCGTTCGGCAAAACAGGCGTTGAACAAATCCCTGATTTCACTTATAAAAATGAGGCAAAAAGAAGGCCGGGTACTGGCCCGCGATTTAAGAAAAAGGGCTAAGGATATTAAGCAGGCCTTAGGTCGAATTAAATCGCATCTGCCGCAACAGATAACCCGCTATAAGCACCGGCTTAAGAGCAAGCTCGATAACTATCTTGATAATAATTCCGCCCGCGCGGAAAGACTGGGCGCGGAAGTAGCCCTGTTTGCCAGAAACTGTGATGTCAGCGAAGAGCTCACACGCCTTGAGGCCCACATCGATAATTTTAGAAGTAAGCTTGTAAGCCGCAAGGAAACAGGCAAGGTGCTTGATTTTATTGCCCAGGAGCTGCACCGGGAGATAAATACGATCGGGGCAAAATCATCGGATTTTAAAATATCCAAAGAGGTAATTTTTATCAAGGCCGAGGTCGATAAGATCCGGGAACAGGTACAAAATATAGAGTAGCCCATGGTATCCAATAAATTTATTATCAATATTGGTTTTAATAATATCGTTGTATTTAAACGCATTATTGCGGTGGTCAGCTCTGATGCGGCGCCGGTAAAAAGGCTGAAGGAAGAGGCCCGGCGTAATAATAAGCTGATCGATGCCACTAACGGCCGCCGTACACGTGCGGTAATAATCACCGATAGTGACCATGTAATCCTTTCGAGTATCCAGCCGGAAACTGTGGCCCAGAGAATAGAATATAGAGATGTGTAAAAAAGGGAAATTGTTTGTCATATCTGCCCCATCAGGTGCCGGGAAAACAACGTTGTGCGAGCAGTTGATAAAGAAGGCGCCGAATATGGTCCGTTCGATATCCATGACCACACGCCGGATACGCAAGGGCGAAGCAGATGGCCGTGATTATTTTTTTACGAGTGAAGCAAATTTCAAAAAAAAGATAAAAAAGAACGATTTTTTAGAATTCGCGAAGGTCTTCGGCAATTATTACGGTACCCCCCGCAAATTCGTAGAGAAGAATTTAGACCAGCATAAAAACGTACTGCTTAACATCGATGTCCAGGGGGCGATGAAGATAAGGAAAAAATTCCGTAAGGATTCTGTGTTTATCTTTATCCGGCCGCCGTCCATGCAGGAGTTGAAAAAAAGGCTTTTTTTGCGTAAGACCGATACAAAAATGCAGATCGAAAAAAGGCTCGAAATCGCGAAGAAAGAACTGGGATACTTGAAGTATTATGACTACACCGTAGTCAATGACGATATAAAAGTGGCGTTTAGAAAGCTTTTATCCATCGTAAATAAAGTCGGTTGTTCTAAATAAAAAGAAAGGGAAATAGGATGATTGATATTCCGATCGAAGATTTGTATGAAAAAACAGGTAGCGTGTTTAAGCTTGTGATCTTGGCTTCTAAAAGGACGCTGGAGTTAAGTAACGGCAGTCCGGCCCGCGTTGAGATCTCTAAGCATATTAAACCCTCGATTATCGCCTTGCACGAGATTGCCGCAGGTAAGGTTGAATTCACATTGCAAGAGTAGCGGGTTTAAGATGAAAAAGCAAAAAGAAATAATTATCGGGGTTACCGGTGGTATCAGCGCCTATAAGTCATGTGAGCTGGTGCGCATGCTTCAGAAAAAGGGCTATGCCGTTAGCGTGCTGATGACCAAAGAGGCAGCGCATTTTGTCACGGCGCTGACGTTTAGGACCTTGACCCAGAGGCCGGTAATTACCGATATGTTTTCAGAAGATATGGAGTGGGATCCCGCCCATATCAGCATCGCCGAAAAAGCGGATTTGATCTGTATTGTGCCGGCAACGGCAAATATCATCGCTAAATTGGCCTGCGGGATTTGTGATGATATTATAAGCTGCGTGGTGACTGCATCCAAGGCCCCGAAAATAATTTGCCCGGCGATGAACGATAATATGTTCCGGCATCCTATTGTTACCGATAATATTGAGAAACTAAAGGGTATCGGATATAAAATTGTACCACCGGTAAAGGGGACCCTGGCCACAGGCAAAACCGGTATTGGTCATTTAGCGGATATGGATACTATAATTCGCGCCATTGATAAATCGCTCCCATGAAAAAAAAGCGTACTTCTTTTAACATCCTCATTACTGCCGGTCCTACCCGTGAGTTTATCGACCCGGTTCGTTATATCTCCAATCTATCTACCGGCACAATCGGATATCTTTTGGCCAAGCAAGCACAACTGCAGGGGCATAAGGTTGTGTTGCTTTCGGGTTCTACGCATTCTATGAAATTGCCCGGGATTAAGATCGTATATTTTAACACGGCGTTGGATTTAAAGAAGCAGGTCAGCAAATTCTACAGCTGGGCGGATGTTATTATCTGCGCGGCAGCGGTAAGTGATTTCAGGCCGCTATATACTTATAAAAATAAAATAAAAAAGAAATCGGGATTTAGTCGGCTCCAGCTTATCCCGAACCCGGATATCCTAAAAGAACTGGGTAAGAAGAAAAAAGATAAAATCCTGATTGGGTTTGCCTTGGAAACCGAAAATCTCATCAAAAACGCCATTGCTAAATTAAAACAGAAGAATTTAGATCTGGTTGTGGCGAATTTGCTGTCTAAACGCAATAGCCCGTTTGGCGCGGGATCTGTTTGTGCCGGGATAATCAGTTCCGGACAGATAGATAGATTTAGCCGGATCAGTAAACATAAACTAGCCAGAATTATTCTTGACAGGGCAGAGAAGTTATGCTATAGTTTTAACATACAAAAAAAGAGGAGGGATTCATGAAAAAGGGCAAATATGGGTTTACGTTGGTAGAACTGCTTGTCGTTATGGCAGTTATCGCAATCCTGGCTGGGCTGCTTTTCCCGTCTTTGGGCCGTTCACGTGAACAAGGACGTAGGACAAGCTGCATGAATAACTTAAAGCAGATTGGCTTGGCTATTGCGATGTATAGGCTTGATAATAACGAAAATTTTCCCAGTAGTTTGGATGATTTAAGTACTAATTATATAGATAATGTTAAGGTTTTTGTTTGTCCAAGTGTTGGTGGTGCAGCCCCGGCCAGTCCAGCAGCAGGCGATTATACATATATTGCGCCAGCCTCGAACAATCCTGCTTCCACAGAACCTTTAGTAGAAGATAATGCCGGCAATCACAGCGGTGGCAAGAATGTACTTATTGTGGACGGACATGTGGAATGGCAATAGATTATAGGAACAATTTGAGTAAGCGAAATGAATCTTAGTTAATGAACCTTCAATTAAGCACTTAAGAAACGAGAAAACTCTTAAGTGCTTAATTTTTATGAGGCTTTGGCGGCGTAGCCAAGTGGCAAGGCAGAGGTCTGCAAAACCTTTATTCAGCGGTTCAAATCCGCTCGCCGCCTCCACAAAGTTGAGCATCAGGATTTGAACGCCAAAGAGGTTTTAGGAGAAAAGATTGTTTTCTCCTATCGGCGTAATTGGACTTTTATGCGGAGGGAAAAGGATAAGCGAAGCGTTAAGGGAAAACCATAAGGGTTGTCCCTTAAGGAGCGAGGTAACGAGCGATGTGAAATTTCCGCTCGCCGCCTCCATAAATGAGCACACAACTTATACGACCAAAGGGAGTATAAGTGATAAGTGCGAATTTATCCCGAAGCGTACTGTAAAATTATCTTTGATAATTTTACAGTGTTTACGCGAGGGGGAAGTGACAATAGGGTTTGAACAGCTGCGACCAAAAGAAATATAAATTATAAGTGCGAATTTTGGGCGAGTGGTGGAATGGCATACACGATGGACTTAAAATCCATTGGCCTTTTGGCTGTAAGGGTTCGAATCCCTTCTCGCCCATGTAATATAATAAACGGGCGGGCGGTTAGCTCAGTTGGTTAGAGCGTTGCGTTGACATCGCAAAGGTCACAGATTCGAGTTCTGTACCGCCCACCATAAATGAGCACATCGCTTAGAGTATTTTTTTTACACTAAGTGATAAGTGCGAATTTATCCCGAAGCGTACTGTAAAATTATCTTTGATAATTTTACAGTGTTTACGCGAGGGAAGAAGAACGAAGAATTTGCAAAAGAGGATTATGAATATAGATACGTTAAGACACAGTTGCTCGCATGTAATGGCGCAGGCGGTAAAGGAGTTATATCCGGAGGTAAAGGTCGCGATCGGGCCTTCTATCGAAGAGGGTTTTTATTATGATTTTGATAAGCCGGAACCGTTTGTCCCGGAGGATTTGGAAAAAATAGAAAAGGTAATGCGTAAGATTATAAAAGATGATTTGAGTTTTGAGTCTGAACAATGGGACAAGAAAAAAGCCCGGGATTATTTTGAAAAAGAAGGCGAGATTTATAAGGTTGAACTGATAAGCGATATTACAGATGATCAGGTCTCGATTTATAAAACCAGCGATAAATTTTTGGATTTATGCAAGGGCCCGCACATAAAATCTACAGGCCAGATCAAGGCGTTTAAATTGCTATCGATTGCCGGTGCTTACTGGCGGGGTGACGAACGCAACGCCATGCTGCAGCGGATCTATGGCACCTGTTTTAATAACGACGCCGAGCTTGCTGATTTTTTAAAAAGAAGAGAAGAGGCCCAGAAGCGGGACCATCGTAAGCTGGGAACAGAGCTGGGATTTTTCCAGATGTCGCCTGAGATCGGGCCCGGACTTGTGCTCTATCATCCTAAAGGCGCAATGCTCAGGACCATCATCGAGGATTATGAGAAAAAAGAGCATAGAAAAAGAGGCTACGAATTAGTCATCGGCCCCCATATTTTAAAATCCGATACATGGATAAAGTCCGGGCATTATGATTATTATAAAGAAAACATGTACATCTTTAGCATTGAAGACCAGGAATACGCGATAAAGCCGATGAACTGCCCGGGCCATATCATGGTCTATAGCTCCAAGATCAGAAGCTATCGGGACCTGCCGATTAGATTGTTTGAGCTGGGCACGGTATACCGTAACGAAAAATCAGGCGTATTGCATGGCCTGTTAAGAGTACGCGGCTTTACCCAGGATGATGCCCATATTTTCTGTACACCCGCTCAGCTAAAAGATGAGATCAAGCAGATTATCGATTTTGTTATCCAGACGATGCAGGTGTTTGGATTTGATAACTGGCAGATAGAATTAAGCACCCGGCCGGGAAAATCTATCGGCACAGATGAAGATTGGAAAAAAGCCACCCAGGCCTTAGAAGATTCGTTAAAGGAAAAAGATTTAGACTTTGATATCAACGATGCCGATGGCGCGTTTTACGGGCCGAAGATCGATATAAAATTAAAAGATGCGTTAGGACGCGCCTGGCAATGCGCAACCATCCAGTGCGATTTTGCCTTGCCCGAACGTTTTGATATCCATTATATAGATCAGGACGGAAAGCAGAAAAGACCGATTATGCTGCATCGGGTGATCCTGGGGAGCCTGGAACGTTTTATCGGGGCCTTGCTTGAGCATTATGCCGCGGCATTACCAATATGGCTTTCACCCGTACAGGCGCAGATTATTGCCGTAACTGAAAAGCAGCATCAATACGCGCAACGGATCAAGCAGGTATTAGATCGGGAAGAGATCAGAACTGAAATTGATCTGCGCAGTGAAAAGGTCGGCTATAAAATCCGAGAAGCGGTAATGCAAAAGGTTCCCTATATCCTGGTCATCGGCCAGAAAGAACAGGATTCTGATAATATATCCGTACGTCCAGAACGCGGTAAAGATAAAGGTAAGGTCCTAAGTGAAATCAAGCTGGCCAGTTTTATCGAGATGATAAAAGAACAGATCATGTTAAAAAAGTAGTTTTATAACTCAAAGGAGGTGGCAGTATTTCTAAGTATACAAGGGTAAATGAAAAAATCCGCTTGAATGAGTTGCGTCTTATCGGGGCCGAGGGAGAACAGTTAGGGATTGTATCATCAGCCGATGCACTTCGGGCGGCACAGGACCAAGGATTGGATTTAGTTGAGATTGCACCTAGTGCTACACCGCCAGTATGCAGGATCATGGATTATAGTAAGTACAGGTTTGAGCAGCACAAGAAAGAACGAGAAGCCAAGAAAAAGCAAAAGGTAATACATATCAAGGAACTGCGGATTAATCCCAAGATTGCCGAGCATGATTATCAGGTAAAATTAAGGCACCTGGAGAGATTCCTAAAGCACCAGGATAAGGTAAAAGTAAGGATGTTTTTCCGGGGCCGCCAAATGGCCCATACCGAATTCGGTAAGAATATCTTAGACAGGCTGGTAAAGGATATCGCCGAAATCGGAGAGCTGGAAAAGCCAGCGATGTTTGAAGGTAGAAATATCATAATGTTTTTTAAGCCGAAATCGTAACGAAAAAAGAGGTAATTTTTTATGCCAAAGATGAAAACAAAAAAAGGGGTTAAGAAAAGATTCAGCTACTCTGGTAAAAATAAGGTAAAAAGAGATAAGGCCAATAAAGGCCACCTAAGAAAGTCAAAAAACAGTAAACGCAGGAGAAGCTTGCGTGGATCTGCTATAGTGCATAAGAGCGAGCAGAAGATGATAAAGGTGCTTATGCCCTATTGCTAATTAATCGTAGGATAAAAGGAGGAATGAATAAATGCCGCGCGTAAGAAGATCACCCGCATCCAGGAAAAGAAGAAAGAAGATACTGAAGATAGCCAAAGGCGCTTTTGGGCAAAGGGGTAATGTATACCGCCGGGCTAAAGAAACCGTGCAAAGGGCCTTGGCCTATGCCTATCATGACCGCAAGCTCAATAAACGCAATTACCGGCAGCTTTGGGCAGCCCGCATCAACGCCGCAACCAGGGAGTATGGGTTAAGCTACAGCTATTTTATCGGAGCGTTAAAGAAGGTAAAGATTCTGCTTGACCGAAAAATGCTGGCGGAATTAGCGGTAAACGATAAGAAGGCGTTTGCGTCTTTAGTCAAAAAAGTGCAGAAGGAAGAAAAGTAGATTCTTTTTTTAAGAAAAGAAGGATATGGAAGATAAATTAGTTCAAATACAAAACGAATTTGACCAGGATATTGCCCAAATAAATACCCGCGATACTCTGGAGGCCTGTAAGATAAAGTTTCTGGGTAGAAAAGGGCAGTTAAGCCAGATATTTAAGGATTTATCCAGTGTGCCTGGCGATAAAAAACCAATATTCGGCCAGAAGATAAATGAGCTAAAAGTAAGGATTCAAAGTGAGCTTGATAAAATAGAAAAACAGCTGGGCCAGGGTATGGATAAGCCAAATACAGAAGATACAGACATCACGCTGCCTTCTCTAAAAAAAGAAATAGGCAGCGCCCATCCTTTAACCTTGGTTATTGACCAGATATGTAATCTGTTTATCGAAATGGGATTCTTGATTGTCGAGGGCCCGGAGATTGAAACAGAATACTATAACTTTGAAGCCCTAAACATTCCGCTTGAACATCCATCCCGGGAGGCGTTTGATACGTTCTACCTGCATAAAAATTATCTGTTGCGAAGCCACACCTCACCTGTACAGATACGTTACATCGAAAAAAACAAACCGCCGGTACAGATTATTGTGCCCGGCAAGGTCTATCGACCGGATGCTACGGATGCATCGCACTCATTTATGTTTAATCAGATAGAGGGATTATTGATTGATAAAGGTATTACCTTGGCCCATTTAAAAGGGGTGTTAAGCGTATTTGCCAAGAAACTGTTCGGCCCGAACACAAAGACAAGGTTTAGACCGCATTTCTTTCCGTTTACAGAGCCGTCGGCAGAGATGGATGTATCGTGTACAGCATGCCGCGGCAAGGGGTGCCGTGTCTGCGGTCAGAACGGATGGCTTGAAATACTGGGGGCAGGTATGGTGCATCCGGCAGTATTAAAGGCCGGTAAGATTGACAGTAAACAATATTCAGGCTTTGCCTTTGGCATGGGCGTAGAACGCATTGCCATGCTTAAATACGGGGTCGATGATATCAGATTATTCTTTGAGAATGATCTAAGGTTTATAAAGCAGTTTGGATAAAAAGAAAGATATATGAAGGTATCGTTAAACTGGCTAAAAAAATATATTGATACCAAGATACAGGCTAAGGTATTAGTGGATAAACTTACGAATGCCGGACTTGAAGTTGGGGCCATAGAGCAAAAGGGTAATGATACGGTATTTGAGATTGAGATTACATCTAACCGGCCGGATTGGCTGAGTATGCTTGGTATTGCCAGAGAAGTTGCTGCCCTAAGCAATGCCAGGAAAATAAAGCTGCCTAAAACCCTGCCTTTAAAAATAAAACAAGCTAAAAATAAATCTTTCTCGATTGAGATAAAGGATAAGAAAGGGTGTCCGCGCTATGTAGGGCGCCTGATAAAGGATGTAAAGATAGCACCATCACCCGGCTGGGTCAAAACATCTTTAGAAGCTATTGGTAGCCGCCTGATAAATAATGCCGCGGATATTACAAATTACTGCCTGTATGAAACAGGCCAGCCTATGCATGCATTTGATTTTGATAAGATAGACGGTGGAAAGATTATTGTAAGAAGGGCAAAAAAAGGTGAAAAGATTACGACCATTGACGGTGTAAAAAGAGATCTGGATGAATCCATACTGATCATTGCCGATAGTAAAAAGCCGGTAGCCATTGCCGGTATCATGGGCGGGATTGATACCGAGGTATCCAGTAAAACCAAAAATATACTGCTTGAATCTGCGTATTTTGATCCCATAATTATACGCCGGGCATCACGCAAATTAGGATTATCCACAGAATCGAATTATCGGTTTGAACGCAAAGTGGATACAGATAATGTATTGTTTTCATCATGCCGGGGCGCGTATCTATTAAAAAAGATTTGCTCCTGCAATACAGATGATCCCTATCTTGATGTCAACTACATCAAGATAGCTCAAACCAAAGTGCAGCTTAAAGCCGAAAATGTAGAACGCTTGATCGGTCTTAAAGTATCAGCACAGAGGATAAAAGGCATATTGCAATCGCTTGGGTTTACAGTTAAAAATAACAATAAAAACTCATTAACTGTTATTGTGCCCAGCTTTCGTAGTGATATAAAACTGGAAGAGGATTTGATTGAAGAGATAGCTCGCATTGAAGGCTATAACAAGATAAAAGAGGCCATGCCGCCAATTAAAGCGCATCTTGAGCCAGCTTGTACAACTATATATCAGGCCAAGGCAAAGATAAGGCAGCTGCTTTTAGGCCAGGGCCTAAATGAGGTAATGACGTATTCGCTGTTAAGTCAAAACAGCCTTGATGCTGCAAAGACAGATGCTCAAAATAGAATAAATATACAGAATCCTTTAAGTGCCGAGCAGGAAATGCTAAGAAACTCATTTATACCGTCCTTATTAAAAGTCATAAATACCAATCTAAACCGCAGGATAAAAGAGGTAAAGATATTTGAGATTGGGAATGTCTATACTAAAAATAACAATAACTTTAATGAAGAGGAACAGGTAGTAATTGCCTTAACCGGCACAAGTCTAAATAACTGGAAGGATCATAGCCGTAAAGTCACGTTTTATGATTTAAAAGGCATTGTCGAAAATATCATAGAATCATTTGGGGTTTTAAATTATAGGTTAAAAGAAGATATAAATGCTTGTTTTACAACTTCAGAATCAGCGGTAATGATTAGCGATGCTAAAGAGATTGCCGTGTTGGGCAAGATAAATAAACAAATCCTTAAAAACTTCGATATTACAGAAGATGTTTATTATGCTCAACTGCCCATAGCATTACTTACAAAAAGTATGAAAAAAGATTATAAATATTCACCGGTACCAAAATATCCGTCGGTTATCCGTGATATTGCACTTGTAGTTAAGAAAAATATCAGTGCTCAGGCTGCGCTTGATATCATAAAAGAAGTGGGCGGCAAACTATCTGTAAAAACAGAGTTGTTTGATGTTTACACCGGCAACCAGGTGCCAAAAGATTGTAAAAGCCTTGCGTTCAGTATCGAATACCAAAGCAGGGAAGCGACCCTCACCGAAGAGCAAGTCAACAATGTGCATGATGCTGTGCAGGATGCACTCCTATCCAGATTAAAGGCAAGTTTGAGGTAGAATCTTAGTATTTTGTCAAAAAAACTTTATTATACGAACGTCGTATTTTATGATATTACTTGGTAATTGCGAAGAAAATAGGGTGAATTGTACGTTAAAATAAAGATTTTTATTTGTTTTTCTGTAATTAGCTAAATAAAAAACGAAGTTCGTCTATTAATTGTTGGCGTCGCGCTACGCGCGACACCAACTCCGAGCTCAGCTTTGCTGTTACACAATTTGTTGTTGTCTTTTTTTTGCGGGATGCAATGCTTACTCGGGAATGAAAAATTACTAGCTTTTAGAATAAGTTGGCTGCGCGCTGATTCGCGCGACTCCAACAAATCGCTGCAGCAAATTGCCTTTGTATATCCGGATGGAAGCAAGCTTCCACCGTCTATCGGCAATTCGCTGAGCTCGGAGTTAGACGAAAATAATTATGAATAAAAAAATTAATCAAAAAGATTATGATGCGATTTTACATGGTAGAACTCACCTTACCGATTATGAAAGCGACTTATTAATCCCAGAATTAAAATATCGCCTAGAGGCTCTAAAAGAATATTTCCAACAAATTATTGATCTTTGCAACACCCAAAAAGGATCACAAGTATTCACAAACAGCCTTACATCCATAATAAATCAAAACGGATTACCCAGTGGTAATGACGAAAACACCAAAAGTTTATCAGATCGATTTTTTGATACCATAAAAAATCAAGCCCAAAGCCAAAATATTGAGGAAATAGACAAAATTCTTGAGGAATATAGTAACATTTCGGATCTTAAAACATTAGGCATGTTCCTCAACAAAGTAAATTTTCTTTGTTCTTCATTGCTTGCCGTAAAAAATAATCTTTTTCTATTCAAAATTGAAGGATATCCTTTTATTGTTAACAAACAAACTGGGCAAACCACAGCTGCCCTACCTGTTCAATATTTTATCACCACAGAGCCCTTTAAAATCGCCATAGACCAAATCATGTCAGTTGCTGATGCTACCTCAAAAACAATTCACGAGTGGCACAAACACACAATGGAATCAAAATCACAATATATCAATTTATATGCGAAAAATATTTCTATACGGAACAATAAGATAATTGCTTTTATTCAAGTACTGACTATAATTTTTGCAATAATTTTATCGGCCTTTTTTCTTACAGCAAATGATCCTTTCGGTTTACTTAAAAGAAATCAGGAATTAAATAGGGAAATCAAAAAACTAGAAAATGACAAATTAAGTTTAGAGACAGAAATCAATAAAATAAAAAAACGTCTAACAACGCAATCCACCGGACCTGATTCCGCGCCAAATAGCGCTCCATCAAACCAGTGATTTTTATGTTATGCATATAAATTGAAGGGGAGAAAAGATGGGAAAAATAATCATAATTCTCATCATCGCAGGCATAGCGTTTATTGCTTTTGTAAAGCGCGCTAATACTACCTCTCAAAAGATTACCTGTGCACTTTTGGGTGAAAAACTCTGTGATTTATTTATCGAAGGCTATAAAACGCCTAAAGAAATTGAAAAAATAAAAAATGAATTTTCGATCTCAGCAGAAAATACCGAAGTTTATCTCTGTTTATCTTCAATTTATTTTCTGGGGTTCATTAGAGCATCCCAAGCAGAAAGCATTACAATTTCCCCCGAAAAAATTGAAAAAATATCTCATAGTCTAGCATCTTTCTTAGTTGCCAAATACATAGCCCTCCACAAAGTCGATGAAGATGTTGATAACTTACTGGAAAGACAAAACAAATTAACGCAACAATTTATGGCAGTGTGGGATAAAAACTTAAACAGTAACCCTAGCCCTCATTGGTATGTAGGTAAAGAGGCTGGCTATTTTCTAAAAGGCAAAGATTCAACTCCTGATCCAGTATTTATTACTTTCTGCGCTGAAGCATTCTCAAATGATACGATTACAATAAAAGGTTTTCTTGATGAAGTTCAAGGGAAATTTTCTATAAATGAATAAAAATTGCATAACAACGCACTACACCTGACTATTACCCGCCGCCTTTCGGCGTCGGTCTCCTTTGCCTGAGCTCAAATGTTATATAAAAAAATTATGAAAAAAATAATTAAAATTTTAGTATGGCCATTTGAACATTTAGGTGAGATTTTTATCATTTCACTTGTTTTTGCCTGCATAACTTTGATTGAAATATATCTTTTTAAAATACCAAATATCTATGGAGACAAAATATGGCTTGGTAACGTTATTCTTTCCATTGCCATTTATATTTATTCAAAACATGTAAATACTAAAAAATATGAAGAATTATTAGACAACTTAAAATATGGGACGCCTACTAAAGATGAATATCTTCAATATAAAAATGAACTACAAAAAATCCTTGATAAATATTCTGGGGAAGAAGCCTTCAAGAAACAAAGGGAATTTATTATCAAGAAAAGAATGGAGATTACTCTAAAATCTAATGGGTTGATAGATAATAAAAATTAACTATATAACAACTTTATTTACCTGACCGTTACTCGCGCCGCTTTGCGTCGCGTGTCCCGTCAGGTGAGTCCAAATGTTATGCAAAATTAAATAAATGGGAAAAAAAGAAAAAAATAAAAAATCACACTACATAATACCATCTCTCCTGGCGACTTCATCCTCTATTGCTGCAGGATTCTTACTCACATCAGGGATCCTTGGAATAACACAGGGGGGAATACACGAAGGGTTCTCAATTATAAGCGTAGCCTTTCCGGCATTTGGCATATCTGTCCTAGCCGCCATGATCATTTTGATTTTTTTTATCGGTATTTCTCTATATAAAAAATCGCTAAAAATATTAATGCCGCATTTTGCAGGTTATATTTTAGGAATACCCTCTTCTCTATTACTGGTTATTATTTCTTTATTATTAGGCGCCCCACTATCTTTGCCATTCCTCATCTTCAATGGCAACCCCAAAATGATTCAACCGATAATTTACTGTACTGCTGGAATTATAAATATTATAATCTTAATAAAAGCTATTCATCATATTTGGGCCACAGCAAAGGACAGAAAAATAAAAACCATAACAACTCATTCCAGCTAACCGGATAGCGCGCCCAAATGAGCTCATCCCGGTAGCTGAGCTCAAATGTTAAGTTAAAAATATATGATACTTAAAAAATTTATTAATTGGTTCAAAAATAAATCTATAGAAACATCTAGTAAAAATATTCAGGAATGTTTAGAAAATCTTGTTGTTGTAGCGAACGAAGCTTACTGTAACAACCTTCAACATGCCGGCAAAACTGACCCCTCCGATATACGAAAAGTTCAAAACGCAAAAGATCAACTAATTATTCAACTTTGCGGCCCAATACCGCTAGAAGAAGTCAAAAAAAACTTTATTAATCCCATACTAAACAGCAACAATCTAACTGAAGGCGCACGAATGGCAATAAATCATGCCTTTGATTGTGTGGAGAAAAAAATAAAAAAAGAATAAAACAACTTAACAAGAAAATCCAGCGGACCTTCCAGCGGCCTGAATCGGCCGCTTCCAGGCCGCTGATTATATCGTTAGATAAAAAAATGAATACAAGGAAAGATTATAATGTCCTATTCGGTTACATATGATTCCAAGAACCATCTTATCTTAATTGTTCATAAGGGAGTGGTAGATAAATCTGTGTTAAACAAAAGTAGATCAGAGGCGGCTCGCCTTGCGAAACAATACAATTGCTTTAATATCCTAGCCGATCTTCGTGAAGCAACCTCTGGTATCTCCACAATAGATATTTTTAAGTTGCCGCAGACAACTTCAGAACAGCTTTTCGCAGCAGGCCTTAATATAAGTCAATTTAAACGCGCACTAGTTGTTGCTCAGGAATTTGGTGATCCAGCATTCTTTGAGGCTGTATCCACAAACCGGGGCCAAAACGTGAAACTGTTCCGTAATTTAGAAAAGGCGAAGAAGTGGTTATTTGGAGATTAGTAATCATAAGCCCAGCCCTTGCAGGGAATTCTGGGGGTACACTTCAAATTATTAAGGATGATTGCGTCTAAAGAAAATAAATTCTTATACATATTAATTGCACTTCTTTTAGTTGTAGATGTAGTATATGCAAATAATCAGGTTTTTGAGAAATTCCACGAATTAAAATGGATCGGATATTCACCCACCAACTTTAATCCGGCTAAAGGTATTTATCCCTCTGTCAAAAGTATTAAGAAAGATTTAAGGGTTCTTAAAAAAGCAGGCTTTAGTGGTATTGTTACCTACGGCTCTGACGGTATCTTTGGTGATATACCGCGCATGGCGCATGATGCAGGATTCAGTGGTGTTATTATGGGCGTATGGGATCCTAACCGCAAAGAAGAAATCCTTAATGCCATAGCTGCCAAGGAATGGGTGGATGCCTATTGCGTAGGTAATGAAGGATATAAGTCTCGTTATCCGTCTGAGCTTTTAAAAAAGAAGATGCGGGTAATACGTAAACGCACCGGCAAGCTTGTTACTACCGCTGAAAGGATAGAGGAGTATTATCGTAAGAAAGATTTAGCTAAAATATCTGATTTTATACTCTGCAATGCCCATCCTGTATGGTCCGGGGTTTATGAGCCGGCAAAGGCCAGTAAGTGGCTAGAAGAAAAGGTAAGAAATCTTAAGAAAAGTCTTAAACGCCGTAACATCAAGAAGCTTATTATTGTAAAAGAAGCCGGATGCCCGACTAAAGGCAGCAAATACTTAAGCGCTGAAAATCAGAGGCTTTTTTTTGAGAAGCTGGAGGCCACTGATGTGAATTTTGTGTACTTTGAGGCATTTGACCAGCCGTGGAAGCAGTATCATGCCTTTGAGCCGTATTGGGGTATTTTTGATAGTCAAAGACGGCCTAAATATAAGTCTTTATTTAAGTAATGCATTATAACCTTCCCGCACACCTTTTAATCCCACCTGCCTTGAAAAATACTTATTTATAGGGTATACTTTAATGATTTTCTTAACCTAATTACTGAAAAAGGTTTAAAATGGATATTTTTTCAAAAAGAAGATATCGGCATTTTACTTTAATTATTGCCTTGATCTTGATTGAGGCGTTTCTTGTGATGGATATTGCCTGGGCCGGAGCAGGCGGTATTATCAGCCAAAAACATCAAGAAAGCTATGATAACCTATCGCCTCAGATTTCAATAAGCGCCCAGGATATTAAAAACGGATTTTTGTATTTTTCGCAAAATAATGATTTGGCATCCCAAAGCAAGATTGCCGAATTACAGGATAAGGATAGTACTTCCCATCTTGGCCAGAAAATTGGGTCGTTAACAAAGCGGTTTGCATCTTTTATGGTGCGTGATTTCAAAAAGAAATTCCTGGGAACTTTAGTGTTTGCAGGACTGGCTAGTTTTGCCTATGCCACAGATGGTATAATTCCCCAGTTTCACGTGGAATTTACCATAGGAGTTTATTTGGCAACGTTTGCCTTTTCTTATATAACTGCTTGCGGTATTTCTGTATTACTTAAAAAAATCATCACTAAATATTCTAATCTTTCGCCAAAGAAGTTTAGATACATTCATGGGTTTTTAACTTTAGGGCTCGGCATTTTAGTTCTAAATAGTCATTTTTACTATTTTGTCATGGCGTTATTTTCCTCTCACATAGTAGTTTATTTGTCTTTTATTGCGGGGGTATATTTATATGCTTATCAAGCACGCAGAGAATATAAGAACAGTATCTATGAGGATCTTACCTACGATGAAATAGACAATTCTATTGTGCGTAGCTACATAGAAAGTAACAGTATGTTGATTATTAGTGATGCTGCGATGTTTCTCCTGCTTTTAGGGACAGCATTTAGTTCTTCATATCTTTTAGCAGTTTCCCCCATAATCATAGTGGCTGTTAAAGGCATGTTTAACGAAGCAATTAGAGAAAATTTAAGAGAAATGACTAACTATATTGAAAAGACTTATGGCGATACTGAGGAATTTTTAAGAAAACAGCTTGAACAACGCAGTGATGCTGAACATGTAGATACTAGAAGAAACGCATACTTGCTTAAATCAGGAGCAGCCGGGCCGATGGCGGCAGCTTCTATTGTAAGTAAAAAAATTGCTTTTCATGAAGAGATGCCTGTGCTTGGGTATCACTTGTTACCCTGGTGGCTTCCGTCACCAAAAATTATTAGTAAGCTTCGTGTAGCGGTGAAAGATAAATCACCTAGAGCAGAAACCCAGCCATTAGTAGCTGAGATTGGCAACCCTAGTAAGCTTAATAAAATTTTATATGGATTAGATGATGCGCAGATAAAAGGCTTTATCATTAAATTAATGGATTTTTGCTATGGGCAGTTTGGCATAAGTTCTCAGGAAGTAGCGCAATTGGTAAATATCCTGCACAAAAATAAAAACAGTTTAACGAAGGCGCGACAAGCCATCTATGATGCCGGGTTTAAATGGAATGTAAAAGGCAATAAATACAATAAGATATATATGGATTATAAGAAAGGCCCCCGTTATGATCTAACCTTTAATTTAATTAAAGATTACATTGATGAAGGAGATTGTCTTGCAGATGTGGGCTGTGGTAATAATAACTTAGGAGTTGTTATCGTAAATAATATTGCTGGTACAAAAGTGATTGGCTGCGATGTATATAAAGAGAGCAAGGATAAACCGCATGAAAAAGTGGATTTTGTTTTGCAGAAACAGGAAGACAAAATCCCTCTTGCTGATAAATCAGTAGACAAGGTTTTATTTAGTGCGGTACTACATCATGCTACACCAGAAATAGCAGAACGATTATTGAGCGAAGCAAAAAGGGTTGTTAAGGATGACGGGCAAATTATTATCATAGAGGATGTGGTGTTAGATACTGTTGCGCCTGAGCATACAGGAGACGGGTTAGTCGATGAACTTAAGGCCTTAGATCATGCTAAACGTAAGGCGATTATCTCTATATTCGATTGGTTTGCAAATCATGTGGTTGTGGGGGGGACAGGAATCCCGATGGGGCTTAATTATCAATCTGAAGATGAATGGCAGGAAACCTTTTCTAAACTAGGACTTAGTATTATTAAAAAGAGATTCGTCGGGATATCTAAGGGTAAGTTTCACGCCCATCCTCATACGGTATTCGTGCTTAAAAAGTCAGCAGATAGATTAATTGTCGCTAAGACAACCCCGCTGCAAAAGATGCTGAATTTAGGCCCCCTTCTGTTTAAAAAGCCGTCTTTCGCGAAAAATAACCTTGTGGATATGGCAATATAATCAAAAAACCCGCTAAATTATTCCCCCCAAACAGACAAAATTACCCCCTGGATTTTTCTTGCTTTTTATATCGTGAAGTGCTATAGTAAACTCAGTAGAATAATTCCCTGCCATGCTCGTGTGTGTTTGACATTTTGTAACCAACACCAAATTTTAAGGGAACCTAACTTCATCTTGGCCTGCGGGCTAAATGAGAGGGTGCCCACCTGGGAAACCGGGTTCAAAATCGTCAGATATCCACGGCAATAGGCGGGGAATTTTATTAATGACAAAGAATAGGTGCAAGAGGCCCAAAAATGAGTGCAAAACAGGACCTATTTGAGCTAGAAAAGAGAAAAGGGCAGCCGGATATAACAGATCCTGATGTACCTTTAGCCCTGAGGATGAGGCCCCGTGATTTGAACGAATTTGTGGGGCAAAGACACCTGTTAGAGAAGGATAAACTGTTACGCAGGCTGATCGATTCCGACCGGATTAGCTCTCTTATCCTTTACGGCTGTCCAGGTACAGGCAAAAGCGCCCTGGGATATATTATCAGCCGGCTTACCCAATCCCATTTCGAGGTTATACACGCTACATCCAGTAATGTCGCGGAGGTAAAGAAGATAATTCAGATTGCCAAGAAAAGAAAATCCGGCTTAGGGCAAAGGACAATTCTGTTTATTGACGAAATACACCGGTTTAATAAATCGCAGCAGGATGTACTGATCAACGATGTGGAACTGGGCAACATTATTCTTATTGGCGCTACCACCCATAACCCGTTTTTCTATATCGTGCCGGCATTGATTTCAAGATCGCATGTATTTGAGTTTAAACCTCATTCTAAAGACGAGATTAAAGTCATACTTAATAATGCCTTGGCGGATAAGGATAGAGGCTTTGGCAAATTAAATATTGTTACTGAAGAGGCAGCGCTTTTGCATCTATGCAATGTTTGCGACGGTGATGCAAGACGCGCCTTAAATGCCTTGGAGGTCGGGGTGTTGACCACGCCCAAGGCCAAAGATAATAAGATTTATATCACCCAATCTGTAGCCGAAGAATCCATACAAAAGAAAATAGTAAGATACGACCGCGACGGAGATGATCATTACGATACAATCTCGGCGTTTATAAAGAGTATGCGAGGCAGCGACCCGGATGCAGCCTTATACTGGCTGGCTAAGATGCTTTATGCCGGAGAAGACCCCCGTTTTATTGCCCGGCGGATAGTTATCTGTGCTGCCGAGGATGTGGGTAATGCCGATCCCCAGGCGATTGTCGTGGCAAATGCCGCGTTACAGGTGTCTGAGTTTGTGGGCATGCCCGAGGCCCGGATTCCCCTGGCCCAGGCAACGGTATATGTCAGCTGTGCCCCGAAAAGCAATGCTAGCTATCTTGGTATTGATGCGGCAATGGCGGATGTGGCTAGTGAAAAGACAAAGGAAGTACCCAAGCATTTAAAAGACGCGTCGTATCAGGGCGCCAAAAGATTAGACCACGGCCAGGGTTATAAGTATGCACACGGGTTTAAGGATCACTATGTCAAGCAGGTGTACGCGCCGTTAAATAAGACATATTATCATCCCACAAATATGGGGTATGAGCAGAAGATAAAAGAATGGCTAGAAAAACTGAAACAAAAATAAAAGATTATTTGTTAACCCATATCCTGGATAAGCCAACGAATTTACCGGGTCGATTAGTAAGAATTTTACTTTTTATTCTGTCTTGTGTATATTCCTTTATTCTGGGGTTGAGATTATATTTTTATAAATACGGTATATTAAAATCTCATAAAATGCAGGCGAAGGTAATCAGTGTGGGCAATATGACCTTAGGCGGGACAGGAAAGACGCCGTTAGTAGAGGCAATCATTAGATATCTTATTATAAAAAAGCAAAAGGCGGCTGTGATCACCCGCGGGTATATGGGGTTTGAAACAGAACAAGGCGATATCCTGGCTGATGAGCCGAAGATGCTAAAGGACGCGTTTCCGGAAATCTGTGTGATAATAAATAAAGACAGGATTAAGGCAGTAGAAACAGCGCAGGAGAAATCCGGCGTAAATGTTGCAGTATTAGACGATGCCTTGGGCAACCTGAAAATTCATAAGGACCTGGATTTTGTCTGTATTGATACAACTAATCCCTTTGGCAGCGGATATCTATTGCCGCGCGGTATATTAAGGCTGCCTTTTTGTTATCTGCAAAATGCCGATATATTTGTCTTAACCCACTGTGATTTAGGAAAAGATAATATAGGTTCTGTGGAAAACATAATAAGAAAATATAATAAAACTGCCCTGATTTGCAAAAGCAGACACAAGCCAGTTAGTTTATATGATTTTCGTCTTAAAAAAACATATGATCTTTCGGTTATAAAGGGCAAATGTGTGGCCTTGTTATGCGCTATTGCCAAGCCTGAAAATTTTGATAAGATAGTACAAGGCCAAGGGGCCAGAGTTGAGGTAAGATCTTTCTTTTGCGATCATCATAATTATAAGTCTGAGGATTTAGAACATTTATTTACGCAGTGCCGTAAGCATAATATAACTTCTGTGATCACGACTGCCAAGGACGAGTCTAAACTGGAGCTGATTTTAAAGGATAAGTATCCTGAATTTGAGGTATTGAGTTTAAACATAAAACTGGAAATTTATGAAAAGGAAGCTGAGATATTTAATCGAATATCTGGTGTATTGGCCGCTTAGCCTTATAATCCTGTTATCGCGCATACTGCCGATTAAGGTTATGCTTGGTATTGCTAAGGCCGTGGGTAAGGCAGGATACCATGTAATGGCCAAAAGACGTGTTACCGCCATGCTGAATCTAAAAGCTGTTTTTGGCCAACGATTCGATGACCGGGCCCGGCGTAAATTAGTGAGAACAATATTTAAAAACCTGGCTATTAATTTTATGGAGCTTTTGCTTGTGCCGCGCCTGGATAACCAATATTTTAAAACACACGTCAAGGTAAAGGGTTTAGATAATGTGGAAGAGGCGTTAAAGAAAAGGCATGGGGTAATCTTTCTTACCGGCCATTACGGCAACTGGGAATTTGCCTCGATTACCGCCGCGGTGTACGGCTATAAAATATATGTATTAGGCCGTCAGCAAACCCCGTTTTTTTTAAATGATATTATAAATAAACACCGGAGTCTGACCGGCTGTATTGCCATTAATAAAGGCATTGCCGTAAGAGACATGGTCCGGGCCCTTAAGTCTAACGGTTTAGTCGGCATCCTTGGCGATCAAAGCGGTAAGCAGGGAAAGAAGATGGATTTTTTTGGCCGAAACATATTCATCGCCGACGGTGCGTTCCGGATGGCGGCCAGGACCGGTGCGGCTGTCCTGCCGGCGTTTAACACCCGTAACAGCATACAGGATCATCAGCTTATAATCGAAAGGCCGATATTAGGCGGTAAGCCCAAGATAACCGAAGCGGAAATCGATCAAGCCATGTGTAAATACCGTGATCTGCTGGAGAAATATATTAGTAAAGACCCCAAGCAGTGGATGTGGATTAATAAACGTTGGAAATATACAAAGGCGCGTTCTGTATTGTTGCTTAACGATTCAAAAGCCGGACATATCAACCAGGCGCAGGTTGTTGCCCTTGAGATCGAAAAAAAATGTCCTGAATATAAAAAAATTGAAGTCGACATTGCCTTTAAAAGCCCGCGGCATAAAATATTGCTTACCCTATTAACCCTGGTGATGAAATGTTTCATTCCGGAGCCTTTAAAAATTATGAGGTGGGCGTTAAAAACTATCTGTTATAAAGAGCTTGAGAATACATATTGCGATATCGTTATTTGCAGCGGTGCTTCGACCCGGGCCCTGGCCTTGCTTTTAGCTAAGGAAAACCAGGCCAAGGCAATCAGCGTGATGAAGCCAGTTCCGTTTAGAGAGGATGCGTTTGATTTAGCGATTGTTCCAAGACATGATAAGCCCGCCAAGGCTAAAAATATTTTGATTACAGACGGCGCGTTGAACACGCTATCGCAAGACTATGTTAAAGAATGCATAATAAAATTAAGGCAACACCATAACATAAGTCAGAACGGTCTTAAGGTCGGTCTTTTAATCGGCGGGGATTCAAAACACTATAAGATGAGTGTTGGCTGCGTTGAGGATGTTGTAAAACAGTTAAAACGGTTTAGTGACGAGTTTAATGCGCAGATATTGATTTCAACATCACGCCGTACCCCGGCCGCTGTGGATAAATATCTGCGCGATAGCTTTGATAAGCACGGTCGCTGCGTATTCAGTGTCTACCCCAACGAAAAGAATTATGATTATGCCGTGGGGGCCATACTGGGTATCTGTAATGTTGTGATTGTATCCGGGGAGAGTATTTCCATGGTATCAGAAGCAGCAACATCGCCGGCTTACCCGATCGTATTTGTGCCCGAACGGTTAAAGCAAAAAACAAAGCACGATTTATTTCTGGATAACCTGCAAAAATCAGGGTTTATTCGGCTTACGGCATCGGATGTTGTATATGGACAGCTTGTGAATTTCAAGCACAATCCCGTTAAGCTCAAGAAACTGGAAGATACCTACAAACTGGCCAAGGCCATAGAAAGTAATATTTTAAAATAATGAATATATTGCAAATTCTTCCCCGGCTGGAAAGCGGGGGAGTGGAAACAGGTACAATAGATTTAGCCCGTGAACTGATAAAACAGAACCATAAGGCAGTGGTCATCTCCTGCGGTGGTAGTTTAGTGAGCAAGCTGCAGGAAACAGGGGCGCGGCATTATGCATTAGCGGTTCATAAAAAGAGTTTAATTAGCGTGCTAAGATTAATACCTAAGGTGGCGCGTATCATAAAAAAAGAGAGGATCGATATTGTGCATGCGCGCAGCCGGGTTCCGGCCTGGATTGCCTTTTTTGCGGTAAAATTATCGCCGGCGATATTTATCACCACCTGTCATGGCTATTATCAAAACCATTATTTGAGCCGGGTGATGGGGTGGGGCCGGTACGCGATTGTCATCAGCCAGGTAATCGGTTGCCACATGATAGACGATTTTAAGGTCGCCAAGGACAAGATCCGGCTTATCTACCGCGGTGTGGATACCGAGAGATTTAAGTCCCGTGACTATTTTATTAAAGAGGAAGGCCAGGTAAAGACAATCGCCATTATTGGCCGGATTAGTCCGTTAAAAGGGCATGTTCATTTTATCAAGGCCCTGCCCCAGATAATCAGCGAGGTGCCGGATCTAAAGGTGCTGGTAGTTGGCGCGGCAACAAAGGATAAGCAGGCTTATTTTAAACAGCTTATGGAATTAGTCAGGCAGTGCGGTTTAAAAGAAAGAGTGGAATTTTTAGGTAATGTATCGGATGTACCCGGTATTTTAGAAAAACTGGATGTCTTGGTCATGGCCACAACCACACAGGAGGCATTTGGCCGGGTGATTATAGAAGCGGGTGCGGTGGGCGTGCCGGTAGTTGCCACGTCGGTAGGAGGGGTGCTTGAGATTATCGAGCACGAAAAAGACGGGTTATTGGCTGAGCCTGAAAATCCCTATGAGCTGGCCAAGGCAGTAGTCAGGATGATTAAGGACAGACAGCTGGCCAAGACCTGCGCCCAGAACCTAGCGCAAAAGGTAAAGGATAAGTTCTCGCTGGATACCTTGGTGAAAAAGACGATTGATGTGTATGAGCAGGCTATTTATAAAAAACGTATTCTCGTATTTAAGTTCGGGGCATTAGGGGATATTGTCCTGATATCGCCGTCGTTACGGGCGTTGCGTGAAAAATTTCCCAAGGCGGAGATCCAGGTCATCGTGAAAGACAAGTTTAAAGACGTCTTACAAAAATGTCCTTATATTGATAACCTGATAATCCTAAAGAATAACGGCCTGATTGAGATATGGAAAAAGATCAGGCAGCTTAGAAAGCAGGGTTTTGATTTCAGTATTGACCTGCAGAATAACCGGCTGACCCATGTTATGGGTTTTATGGCGGGGATTAAAGAACGGTTTGGTTATAAGGATAGAAAATTTGGATTTTTGTTAAACCGTGGTATACTCGATAAAAATAAACAGCTTGATCCTGTACCGCATCAGTTCCAGGTGCTTAAACCATTAGGCATATCTTTTGATAACGGGGATCTGGAGATGTGGGTGGGAGAACGTTATACAGAACATGCGCACGAATTTCTGCAAACTAATTGGTATAACGATAAACAGAGGCTTATCGGTATTAATGCCTGTGCCAGTCCCCGCTGGAAGAGTAAGCTGTGGCCGATTGAATCCTATGCCCGGATTTGTGATATGCTTGCGCAACGGCTTAATGCCCGCATATTATTTACGGGCACACAACATGACCGGGCTTACATTGAAAGAATAATCGCGAAGACAAGTTGCAAGCCGATTAATGCTGCAGGCAAGACGCAGCTTCTGGAGCTTGCGGCGCTGATCAAGCGCTGTCGTGTGTTTTTGACTACCGATAGCGCACCTATGCATATCGCAGCCGCAGTCGGGACAGCGTTTGTGGCTTTGTTTGGGCCTACTGATCCCAAGCGGCATTTGCCCAAGGCATCAAACTTTGATTTAATAAATAAGCAGGTTGATTGTGCGCCTTGTTATCGTTCGCATTGTTTTAGGAACAGCTGCATGAAGAAGATTACCGTGGACGAGGTGTTTAATGCGCTATTAGCTTTAATTAAAAAAGAAGAGGGGGAAGATAAACTAAATGAAAATACTGTTTCTAACCACACATCTTAATTACGGCGGTATAAGTTCTTATACGTTTTCTTTGGCCAAGGAACTTTGCGAATTAGGCAATGAGGTCTATATTGCCTCTGCCAGCGGCGATTTGATGACGCCGCTTAAGAAGACAAAGATTAAACATATCCATATCCCGATCAAGACCAAGAACGAATTAAATCCCTTGATTTTGTTCTCGATGTTTAAGTTGATCGGGTTGATACGCCGGGAGTCGATTGATATTATCCACGCCCAAACGCGTGTGACGCAGGTGCTGGCCTCGCTTTTGGCTAAGGCAACCAAGGTGCCGTTTGTCACTACCTGTCATGGTTTTTTCCGGCGTAATATCGGTAGACAGTTTTTTCCCTGCTGGGGAGAAAAGGTGATTGCCATTAGCGAAGCTGTACGCAAGCACCTGATGATTGATTTTTATGTAGAGGAAAATGATATTGCTATGGTGTATAACGGCATCGATATTGATTATTATCGGGTTCCGGATAAAAGAACAGATCTTAACTACCAGGACAAGACCGTGGGCATTGTGGCGAGGTTATCATCGGTTAAAGGTCATAAGTATCTGATTGAGGCCATGGCCCAGGTATTTGCCGAATTCCCAGAGGCCAGATTGTTTATGTTTGGCGAGGGAAAGATTAAGTATGAGCTGGTAAAACAAGCGCAGGCGTTAAAGATAACGGATAAGGCCTTTTTCTTGCCGGCGGTATCTAATACATCTGAGGTCTTGCAGGAAATAGATATTTTTGTCATGCCCTCTTTGCAGGAAGGGTTGGGGCTGTCTATCTTAGAGGCCCAGGCCTGTGGGTTACCGGTAATCGCTTCTAATGTGGGCGGTATCCCGTCTTTGGTCAAGAACGAAGTCACCGGTCTTTTGGTCGAACCGCAGGATGCCCGGGCCTTGGCGGCTGAGATTATGAAGGTCATGGAAAATAAAACCCTGGCCATGAGATTGGGCAAGGCCGGACGTAAGCAGGTGGAAGAGAAATTTAACCTGAAACAGATGGCCAAGAAGATAGAACAGATTTACCAAGGTATTGTTAAAAAATGAAAAAAAGAATTGTTTCAATTGGCATAATTATCTGCCTTGTTATTGGCCTGGGAATTTATCTAGACCGTGTATACTCTGTGCCGATACTTATGTATCACAATGTTGCCTGCGGCCAGAAGCAATCGCGTTTAGATGTAAGCCCGATGAGCTTTGAACGGCAAATGCGTTTTTTAAAACAGCGGGGTTATAATGTTTTAGCGCTTAGCGATTATGTAGAGTTAGTAAAAGCGGGTACAAAACCTAAGTATAAATCAGTCGTGATCACCTTTGATGATGCCTATGGCAATAATTATTCAGATGCCTATCCGATTTTGAAAAAATATAAAATCCCGGCGACTATTTTTGTGGTCGTGGATTGGGTCGGTAAAGAGAAGATGATGGATTGGCAGATGATAAAAGAAGTGCAGCAAAGCGGGCTGATCGAAATTGGAAGCCATACCCTAAGCCACGCCACATTGCCGGAATTAAATAAAGAAAATATCGTTTTGGAAATAAAGGAGTCAAAATCTATATTAGAGTCAAAGTTAAGCACAAACATAAGGTTTATATCATACCCCTGCGGATTCTTTAATGCGTTTATAAAAGAAACCGTTAAACAGGCAGGATATCTGGGGGCCTGTGCCACGGCTTTAGATAAAGGCGTGGCCTTAGATGATATATACGCAATCCGGAGGATACGTGTTTCTAATTCTGCGGATAATATGTTTGTCTTTTGGGCCCAGGTGTCTGGTTACTACACATTTTTTAAGGATCGGCGTATAAAGAAAAAATGAAGAAGATACTGGTCGTTAATGTAAACTGGCTGGGTGATGTTTTATTTTCCACCCCGGCCCTAAAGGCGTTACGGGAGAAATATCCCGCGGCCCATATTGCCTGCTTGGTGGTATCACGTTGTGAAGAAGTTTTAAAAAACAATCCCCGCATAAACGAAATTATTGTTTATGATGAATATGAAAAACATAGATCTTTGTTTGCCAAGTACAGATTTATTAGGATGCTCAGAAAAAAGAAATTCGATACCGTGTATATATTGCATCAATCCCTGAAAAGGGCGATGATCGGATTTTTAGCCGGGATCCCTAATCGGTATGGCTATAACACCAAGGGCCGCGCTTTTTTGCTCACATATGCAGTACCCGCACCGGAAGAGGCGTTGCATAAGATCGATTATTTTTTGAATCTACTACGTGAATGCGGCATTAAAGCCCAGGATAGGAATTGCGAATTTTTCACAAATGAAGATGACCAAAAACAGGCCTGCGCTATTTTGGCTAAAATCGGGATAAGCGAAAATGCCCCTTATGTAATTATGAATCCGGGTGGCAATTGGTTTCTCAAACGATGGCCCATAGATTATTTTGCCAAGGTATCGGATTTATTGATCGAACAAAAAGGCCTGAAGGTGATTATTAGCGGGTCAAAAAAAGATGTTGGCCTGGCAAAAAAGATGTTGGCCAAGATGAAAAACAAAGCCGTGATTATAAGCGGCCAGGTATCTTTGGGGCAGTTAGGGGTTCTGATGCGCAAAGCCCAGGCAGTGGTATCTGCGGATTCCGGGCCGATGCATATCGCGTCTTCTGTGGGTGCGAATACCGTGGCTATTTTTGGCCCGACCTCGGTTGAGCTTACCGGTCCGGTCGGAGCGGGTAAGACCATAATTTTGCAAAATAAGATTGATTGCGAGATCCCTTGTTATAAGCTTAGTTGTCCGGATAATCGGTGTATGGCCAGTGTAAGTTCACAGCAAGTCTATGATGCGGTTTGTAAGTTCTTAAGGTAATATTTAATATGTACAAAAAAACAGTAGCGTTAGTCTTGGGGGTTGTGTTAATAAGCGGGGCTTCCGGCTGTAGCTTTTTAATACGAAAAAGAGAAAAAGAACCTTCGCTTGCCCCAGAAAAAATCTGGATGACAAAAATAGAGTCAGCCGGCGGGGTCTTGGATGTCGGGAAGACCTATGTCTATAAAGTGCATTGGCTGGGTCTAACCGTAGGTGACGCGTCATTGCAGGTTAAGGAAAAGATCAGTTCCGAACAAGGCGAGCTTTACCATGTTATTTTATCGGCGGCGACAAATAATTTCTTTTCATTGTTTTATAATGTAAAAGGCACGGTGGAGTCGTTTGTGCGCGTTGAAGACTTTAAATCGATAAAATATGATTCCCAAACGCATATAAATAAAAAATTCGTGTTCAAGAAGATGGAGTATGATTATGAAAACATGGTTGTCCGCGCCGAGGATAAAAAAGGAAAATATGAACTGAAAATAAAGGATAAGGTCTTGGATCCGTTAGGTATATTTTACTATTTTATTGCTAACCCGGTACTGATAAATAAGCCGATTGATATTTTTCTCAATGCCGGTAAGAAGAATTATGATGTTACGGTATTTGTAAAAAACGGCAGGAGATTAAAGGTGCCGGCCGGGGTGTTCTGGGCGTTTCAGGTTGAGCCTACTGTGCAATCAGAACGGCAGTTTGATGATGCCTTAAATTCTCCGGGTAGTATGAGTATCTGGTTTAGTTCAGACCAGCAGAGAATCCCGTTGATCGTTATCTTAAAAATCCCCTTGGGCACCGCCCAGGCGATATTAACCAAAATAGAGACGGCTGAATCTGAATTGACGGGTAATGATTAGTGTGTTAGAATAGCTGCACATAAAAAAGGAGATTATGAGCAAAAAGAAAGCAGGATTAAAATTATCTAGGCTTAAAAAGGTCTCGCTTTTAAAAAGAAAGAGTAAGGTCAAGGTCTCTGATTTTGCCCAGTGTTCAGGCCGGGGTGATTCTTTCTCTAAATTCTATAAGTCCCTGCCCAATATCCTGGCGGCCGCTGATTTTAAGGACGTTGTCCGCCGGATGATAAAGGCGAAAAAGCAGAACAGACCAATATTGTTTATGATGGGGGCGCATGTTATAAAATGCGGTTTAAACCCGTTATTTATTGATTTAATGAAAAGGGGGTTTGTCAGCGCGATCGCCTTAAACGGTGCTGGTGCGATTCACGATTTTGAGCTTGCCTTTTGTGGCCGTACCTCCGAAGATGTCGAGGCCTCGATAAAAGACGGCAGTTTTGGCATGAGCAACGAGACATCCGAGTTTTTTAATCAGGCGATTGATAAGGCCGCGGCATTTAATTCCGGCCTGGGTGAGGTTACCGGCCAGATGATTTTAAAACAGCGGCTTAAATTTACCCGCTTAAGTCTATTGGCCAATGCCGCGCGGTTTAAAATCCCGGTAACGATTCATGTTGCCTTTGGTACGGATATTATTCATCCGCATCCGGGTTGTAATGGCGCTAATTTAGGCCAAGCGGCCATGACGGATTTTCGGCGGTTTACAGAACTTGTTTCAGACCTGGATAAGGGGGTTGTATTAAATATCGGATCAGCGGTAATTATGCCGGAAGTATTTTTAAAGGCCTTATCCACAGTCCGTAATTTGGGGTACCGGGTGGATGATTTTACGGCGGTATGTTTGGATATGATAAGACATTACCGGCCTCTGCAAAATGTAGTCAAACGTCCGACCCAAGACACGGGTAAGGGCTACTATATTATCGGACATCATGAGATTATGCTGCCTTTACTTTATCGGGCATTACTAGAGGAGGTATAAAAAAAGATGTCGATTGGGTATCAACGCTTCTTAGAAATTATAACTAATTTTAAGAAGTCTAAGGTATTTGTAATCGGGGATCTGATATTAGACCAGTTTGTCTGGGGCGATGTATCGCGTATATCACCAGAGGCCCCGGTACCGGTTGTGCATGTAGACCGGGAGTCTTTTATGCCCGGTGGAGCCGCTAATGTTGCTACTAATGTTAGCGCCTTAAAGGCCAAGGCCGCGATAATCGGGGTTATCGGCCGGGATAATTGGGGTAAGATTTTAAAATCCAAACTAAGACGCAATGTAGATATAACCGGCATATTTACAGATACTAAACGTAAGACCTCTTTAAAGACACGCATTGTCGCCCGGCACCAACAGGTTGTGCGCGTGGATAAAGAAGTTATTTGCCAGATAAGCAATGTTTTATCCGGTAAGATAATAAGACATATTAAACGTAATGCTAAAAAAATAAAAGCCATAATTATTGAAGATTATGGCAAAGGGGTGGTTAATCCTTATCTCATAAGGGAAATTGTCAAGATCGCCAAAGAAAGAAAAATCATTGTCAACGTCGATCCCAAGGAAGAGCACTTTTCTTATTACCGGGGACTGACCTGTATTACGCCTAACCAGCATGAAGCGGAAAAAGCCACGGGGATTAAGATTATAGATAACCGGTCTTTATTAACCGCCGGCAGAAAGCTTTTGAAGATGATAAAGGCAGAGGCGGTCCTGATCACGCGGGGAGAACAGGGGATGTGTCTATTTAGAAAAAAGGGCAATAAGATTACGCATATCCCGACCAAGGCGCAGGAGGTATTTGATGTCTCTGGTGCCGGCGATACTGTAATCGGGGTCTTTACCCTGGCATTGGCCAGTGGGGCCAGTTTTGAAGAGGCGGCCCATATCTCCAATTATGCGGCCGGGGTTGTCGTGGGTAAAGTTGGGGTTGGCTGTTGCAGTCAAAAAGAACTGTTAGATGGAATCAGGCAGGATAATAAAAAATAGATGCACAATTTGCAGGAGGAATTTAATGCTTAACATCACCGAACTTCAAGAGATTCTACCGCAAGAATATCCCTTTTTGCTGATTGACCGGGTCCTCGAACTTGAAGAGGGTAAACGCATTGTGGCAATAAAGAATGTGACGGTCAATGAGAACTTTTTTGTCGGACATTTTCCAGGCCTGCCAGTAATGCCCGGGGTGCTGATTTTAGAGGCCATGGCCCAAACCGCGATTGTCTTATACGCCAAGACCAAGCATGTGGATAAGAATAAAGTGCGTTATTACTTTGCCAAGGCCGAAATCAAATTTAGGGCGCCGGTGATCCCCGGGGACCTTCTGCGCATTGAGGTTGAGCCGGAAAAAATGCTTTCTACCGGTGGTATATTAAAGGCCAAGGGCCTGGTGGATGATAAAATCGTTGCAGAGGCGACAATCGGATTTAGCGTAAAAAAGATAGACTAAAATAAAAAATAAAAAAAGTCGAAAAAAGACTTGACAAGATATCTAATAAATGGTATAAATTAGTTCACCTTTTTAATATTTTAATATAAAAAAAGGGAGCACATTGACAAAAAAATTACATTTAGACGTGTATATTTCAGACGAAGATGTAGGGTTATGGCGGAAGGAGTGGTATCTATAATTTAACTTCCGAAATAACAAAAGCATATAATGTTTATTGCAAGACATCTTCTTAAGATGTCTTTTTTTGCATTTGTTCTTTGTGAAGAAATTAAAAAATATAGCCAAGTTCTTGTCAAAGCCAAGTAAAACTCTTTTTATTTTGGAGAGTTTGATCCTGGCTCAGAACGAACGCTGGCGGCGTGGATTAGGCATGCAAGTCGAGCGATCTCCTTCGGGGGATAGCGGCAAAAGGGTGAGTAACGCGTGGGTAATCTACCTTTAAGTTAAGGATAACCTTGCGAAAGCAAAGCTAATACTTTATATGACCACGAACACATAAGTGTACGAGGTAAAAGGTGGGGACCTTCGGGCCTATCACTTAAAGAGGAACCCGCGTCCTATTAGCTAGTTGGTGAGGTAACGGCTCACCAAGGCGAAGATGGGTAGCTGGTCTGAGAGGATGGTCAGCCACACTGGGACTGAGACACTGCCCAGACTCCTACGGGAGGCTGCAGTCGAGAATCTTTTGCAATGGGCGAAAGCCCGACAATGCGACGCCGCGTGAGCGATGAAGGCCTTCGGGTCGTAAAGCTCTGTTTGCCTGGAACAAATCCGGCGGTCAAATAGGCCAAAGGGATGACGGTACAGGCAGAGGAAGCCACGGCTAACTCCGTGCCAGCAGCCGCGGTAATACGGAGGTGGCAAGCGTTGTTCGGATTTATTGGGTGTAAAGGGCATGTAGGTGGTTATGTAAGTCGGGTGTGAAATCCTTTGGCTTAACCAAAGAACTGCATTCGAAACTGTATAACTTGATTTCGGGAGAGGTGAGTGGAATTCCCGGTGTAAGAGTGAAATCTTTAGAGATCGGGAGGAACACCAGTGGCGAAGGCGGCTCTCTGGACCGATACTGACACTGAAATGCGAAAGCTAGGGTAGCAAACAGGATTAGATACCCTGGTAGTCCTAGCTGTAAACGATGGGCACTAGGTGTCGGAGCGAAAGCTTCGGTGCCGCAGTTAACACATTAAGTGCCCCACCTGGGGAGTACGGCCGCAAGGCTGAAACTCAAAGGAATTGACGGGGGCCCGCACAAGAGGTGGTGCATGTGGTTTAATTCGACGCTACGCGAAGAACCTTACCAAGGCTTGACATGTAGGAAGTACGAACCTGAAAGGGGGAGGACCTGTCAAATCAGGAACTTACACAGGTGTTGCATGGCTGTCGTCAGCT